>Ga0256824_10000236_pt1 | contig 20062 bp, 17 predicted proteins | sample CV67metaG_FD_191570 | JGI IMG/M metagenome (GOLD analysis project Ga0256824, IMG submission 191570) | Hydrothermal vent microbial communities from East Pacific Rise, Pacific Ocean - CV67 | ecosystem: Environmental > Aquatic > Marine > Hydrothermal vents | place: Pacific Ocean: East Pacific Rise...
ATATTTGTACTTTTGAACATTATCAGCAGCACCGATGATGTCAGAGTAAACGATACCAATTTCATGTTGACCTTGAGCAACTTCGTGGTGACCAAGAACAACTTCAAGACCAACTTGCTCTAAAATTAGCATCATTTCAGCACGAATATCTACAGCAGAATCTGTTGGTGCAACTGGGAAGTAACCACCTTTAGTTCCTGGACGGTGTCCAGTGTTGTACATATCTGGGTATGGATTGTTTGAATTCCACTCACCCTCTTCAGTATCAACTTTATAACCAGCTTCATTGATGTTGTCAACAAAAGTTACAGAGTCAAACATAAAGAATTCGTTTTCAGGACCAAAGTATGCAGCATCAGCAATACCGATAGACTCAGCATGTTTTAGAGCAGCTTTAGCGATTGAACGTGGACATCTTTCATAAGCTTGCTTCTTGTAAATGTCATAAACATCACAAAACATAATGATAGTTGGATCAGCAGTAAATGGGTCTAAAAACGCAGAACCTACATCTGGAGTTAGAAGCATATCAGACTCATTAATCGGTTGCCATGCTTCGATAGAAGAACCATCAAATGGAAGACCATTCTCAAGTTGACCAGCAGTTACAGCACTCATTCTATAACTAATATGGTGCCATGCACCTTTAATATCTGTAAATCTAAAGTCTACAAATTGAACATCATTTTCTTCACAAAACTTAAAAAACTCTTCTGTGTTATTAACAAATTTACCCATATATATCTCCTGAATTTTAATCTACTTATAGTATATCTGATTTATTGATAATGAAATCATTAAATGTGATTAAAAAATACTCATATTGTATGAGATGTTCCTAAAAGTGATAAATTCAAAACTTTATACTAAATGTTGAACCTTGATTTTCTTTGCTGTGTATCTCTAAGTTGAAATGATGGAGTTTGAGTATATTGTTCACTATAAACAATCCTAGTCCTAAAGAGTTGTTCCAAGTGTTTTCGTTTACTCTAAAAAACTTGTTTGTAATGTTATCTAAGTTGTTTTTTGAGATACCAATTCCTGTATCGATTATATCTATGCTATCTGTGTTAATCTCAATAACTACTTCATCTTCGGAGTACTTAAAAGCATTTTCAACTAGGTTAGTGATAACGATACCCAAGAGTGAAGCATCAACTTTAATATTTACATCAGCTAGCGTTTTAATAACTGTATGTCGTTTGGGGTAATTTAGCTTAATACTATCAACAGACTCTTCTACAAGCTCTTTGATATTTGTCTTTTTAAACTGCATCTCTTGTTGACCACTATCTAACTTACTAGAGAGTCTTAGTGTATCTATTAGTTGGCTAAGTTTGAGACCATTTTTATAGATTTTTGTAAGAAACTTTTGTCTTATGTTTGGATTTATATCGGCATCATCAAGTAGTGTCTGAGAGTAGCCATTTATAACTGCAATAGGGTTTTTAAACTCATGACTTATAGCTGAGATAATGTCATCTTTTTGATTGTTTGATATCTGTAGTTTGGCAGTAAATTTTGATTTTTGTTTCTCTTTTTTTACAAGTATTTGTGAGACTTTTGTAAGTAAAGATGTAATCTTTTTAAACTCGATAGAGAGTGTAGATGAGATGTATGTATCTTTGTTCTTTTTTGTAAGAGATGTGAGGAAATTAACAATTTTTTGAACTTCATTCTCTACACTTTTAGCAATTTTAAGAGTGATAAAAAATATGACTATAATAAATAAAACCAAGAGTAAAAGAATCTCTTCTCCTAGGAAAAGCATCTCTTGGTTAATACTTTTAATCTCTTTTGAGAGTCTTATATAAAGTGGTTTATGGAGTGTGTCGCATTTTTTTGCGATATAGAGTAAGTCTTTATTTATGGTTTGGGAATGACGAATCTTAAAACCATATGTATTGCTATTTGCTTCTATGATTTCAACACGGTATTTATGATTTTCCATCTTGTTTTTATCTTGATGAGACTCTGCAATAATCTTTCCATCGAGGTCTATAATAGTAAGTCTAAGACCTAACTCTTTTTTGATACTCTGTGCCAACTTATCGAGGTCATTATTTTGTGCTACATTAAAAGAGATGATTTTTATGTTGTTTAAAAGAGCCTCTTTTGTCTCTTGAATGTAAAAACCTTTTACCCAGTAGTAGATTATAAAGGCAACAGAGATAAAAAGTATAGAAAATATTAAAAGAAATTTTCTAAGAATGAGCTGATGAAAGTTTAACAAAAAATATAACCTTCACCACGGACAGCTTGGATGTAGTTTTTTTCACCCTTTGGGTCTATATGCTCTTTGAGTCTTTTGATGGCTACATTGACTGTTTTTGATTGCTTATTAAAACTATCTTTCCATACTCTTTGTAGTAAAATATCACGAGAGAGAAGAATGTTTTGGTTTTTCATAAACTCCAAGAGAAGATCATGTTCAAGTGATGTGAGTTTTACTTCTTTATCTTCTATTGTAAATTTTTTATTGAGGGCGAGATATGTGATGTCTCTGAACTTAATAACATCCTGCGTTTTAGTGCTGCGTTTTATGAGTGCTTTGACTCGAGCTTTTAGTTCATTGATATTAAAAGGCTTGGTTATATAGTCATCACCACCACGCTCAAAACCTTCAATAATATCTTCAGACATATCTTTAGCACTCACATAGATAACGGCTTGATTATAGCCCTCTGAGCGAAGTTTTTCTATGAAAATACTTCCCTCTACACCAGGAAGATTTCTATCCATTAAGATAAGGCTAATATCCTCTTCATCGAGAATGTCTTTAACATTTGATGTATCTATACAAGTGATGACATCATAGCCCTCACTTGAGAGAGTATAGTCCATTAAGTCTAAAATATCTTCTTCATCATCAACGATAAGTATTGTAGTATTCATAGTTATATTGTATCGAAATTTTAGTTGTGAAAATTTCCGCCAACCTTAGCATATACTAATAGGTTGGCGATACTAATGGCTCTTGTTGCTACCTTTGTACTTTTTCTAAGTGCCTTGAGCATTTTGTGGAATTTTTCAAAATTATTGGAATCTTTAGCTTGTTGATAGAGGCTGCGTTCTACCATCTCATAAAGGTCATCAGTTTTGTTTTCTTCTATAAGGACATCATTATAAATCTCTTTTATCTCATCTTCATCGTTACAGTTAATCATGCTCAGTGTCAGTGCTATAGCTTTTACTGTTGAAGTTTGCATAGGCAGAGCATACTCAGCAGTAGTTGCAACATCAACATCTATGCAAACATCAGTAAAGCCACGGACAAAGCTTCTGGTGTTTGTGCATGCACGAGCTAACTCATTTGTGATTTTAAGATAAGCGATAACCTGTCTTAGATCTCTTGCTTCTGGAGTATAAAGAGCAAGAATTTTGATGATGGTATTGTCTATTTTATCAGTTTTTGCACTGATGTTTTTTATGTGAGACTTTGCTTGAACAAATGTTGCACTATCACAATTACTAAGTGCAAGTAGTATGAGTTTGTTAGCTTCTAAAAGACCGGTACTAATATCTGTAAGTCTTGTTTTGACATCTTCTAAACTTGTTTGAAAATTTGCTATCATGTTTTTTCCTTTATTTTAGCCGAAGCGACCAGTAATATAATCTTCTGTTTTTTTCTCTTTTGGATTTAAGAAGATATTTTCTGTTTTATCATACTCAATCAAGTCTCCAAGATACATAAACGCAGTGTAGTCACTTATGCGTGATGCCTGTTGCATGTTATGTGTAACGATACAGATACTTATCTCTTTTTTGAGTTCAACAAGTAACTCTTCAATAGCTCCTGTTGAGATAGGGTCAAGTGCTGAAGTGGGTTCATCAAAAAGGAGTACTTCGGGCTTGACAGCGACTGCACGTGCGATACATAGACGTTGTTGCTGACCACCTGAAAGCCCCATCGCTGACTTTGTAAGTCTATCATTGACCTCTTTCCAAAGCGCAGCATCTTTAAGAGCTTGTTCTACACGGTCTGCTAGTTCTGTTTTGTTTTTAAGCCCAGATATTTTAAGACCATAAGCAACATTATCAAAGATACTCATTGGAAAGGGTGTTGGTTTTTGAAAAATCATTCCAATCTGTTGACGAAGTTCGATAAACTCATTCTCTTTTTTAATCTCTAAAATATTTTTCATTGTTCCTGCGTTTGTATCTAAAAGTTCGATTTTACCATCGTACTTATTTCCTGGATAGATGTCGTGAATTCGGTTCATACTTCTAAGAAGTGTAGATTTTCCACAACCACTTGGACCTATCAGAGCCGTTATTTTATTTTTCTCTATAGGCAGTGTTATGTTGCGTAGTGATGGGTGTTGGACCTTTGGGTAAGTAAAGGAGAATTTTTTTATGTTCATTACATTCATTGTAGTTAGCCCTTAAAATTTATGGCTAATTGTATGAAGTATCAGTTACATAATGGTTACGAAGTGAAGATAGAGTGGAACATCCTCTATGAACTAATAAAATAAGTAGTTATGAGACTCTTAATAAAGAAACCCAAACAACCACAAGGGAATTTTATTGCCACTTCCTACTTCTAAATTATCTGCAATGACAAAAGAGTTCTCTATATCTTTGATTTGTTTAAAAGATTTTCCTTTGCCACCTATCTCTACTAAATACTTTTTACCTATTAGAAAATCACCTTTTTTTGGTATTTCTAAAGTATATTCAAAAAGCATAGACTTAAAAAAAACTTCTCGTATTGTGCCTATCTCTGGAGTATCACAGTATGTATAGTGCAGATTGGTATTGTTAAAGTAAATCTTTTCAGGTTTTGAAAAAATATTGTCTCCCTTTGTTAGCGGTCTCATAAGTGTTATGATTTTGGCTTTATGAAGATACTCTAAGTACCTATAGAGGCTTCTATAGTCACTTCCCATATTCATTTTTACTAAGAGTTCATTTATATTTGGAGTATAGGGAACACTTTGACATAGGAGTAGTAAAAGTTTTTTGAGTGTTCGTATGTTTTGGTACTCGATGTTAAATATAGAGGGAATATCTACTTCCAAAACGGTGTTAATAGTTTCGCCTAATTTTATCTTATAACTTGATTTTTTATCGAAATAAAATGGATAGTATCCATACTGTAGATACTCTTCAAATAGCTTTAACTCAAATTTTTCTAAAAGCTCATAAGCTATATCTATATGTTTTTCTAAAATTTCATCGAGGGTGAAAGTTGGTAGTTTTATCCCTTTTTTAAACTCTAAAAATTCTCTAAATGAGAGTCCTTCAACTTCAAAAATAATAACTCTTCGACTTAAATCAGCTTTTGAATTGTTGATTTGAAGTGCACTACTTCCACTAAATATGACTTGAAGTTCTAAAAAATCATATATTTTTTTTAGTTCCTGCTCAAAACCTATATATTTATGGATTTCATCTATTATAAAAAGTTCTCCACCCTCTTTTGCAAAGGTTTTGGCAAGTTCAAAAAGAGAGTCAATTTTTATGGAGTCAGCACTGAGGTAGAGCTTCTTTGACATAGGGAGTGGATGAGCCTTAAGATATTGGAGAAGAAATGTTGTCTTTCCTACCCCTCTTGCACCGATAATTCCACTCATTCTATCAAAGTCAAATTTATCATAAAAGTATCTTTTATAATTACTTTTATGTTTTTTGAGTAATAAGTTTTGGAGTTCTCTTATATCTTGGAGCATTTAGATTCCTTTTTTGACTTGTATATCAAAAAAAGTATATCAAAAATTGATATGTATGTCAATTTTTTATAGTTAGCCCTTATTTCGAGTAATAAACCTACCCATTAGGTTGATAACTAAAACCAAAACTGTAAGTATAAAAGATGCAGCCCAAGCTAGGTCACGGCTAGACTCTTCTGGTTCGTTTGCTAAGTCGTAGATACTTACTGTGAGAGATGGAAAACTCTCTGTTAAGTCTAGACTAAAGTAGTTGGATGTTTCAGAGGTAAAGAGTAGGGGAGCAGTCTCACCGATGATGCGAGCAAAGGCTAGGAGTATACCTGTCATGATTCCCACTTTTGCCGCCTTGATGACGATGTCTAAAATAACTCTGTACTTAGAAGCACCAAGTGCTATGCCAGCTTCTCTGAGTTCACGAGGAACTAGGCAGAGCATATTGTCTGTGGTGTTTATGACTACAGGTATCATCATGATGGCAAGGGCGATTGCTCCTGCAAAACCACTTGTTCCACCTGTTGGTACAACTATGACCGCATATACAAATGCACCGATAACGATAGAGGGTGCAGACATCATAATGTCACTCAAGTCACGAATAAGTGAAGCATACTTACCTTGCCCGTACTCTTGTATGTAGATACCTGCCGCCATTCCAAGGGGAATACCTATAAGTGCAGCAAGACCAGCTAAGATAAACTGACCGATGATGAGGTTTCTTAGCCCTCCATCTATAAGGTCATTTAAAAAAAGGCTAAGGTGAAAAGAGCTTAAGCCTTTGATGAAAAGAGTGATGAGTATCCAAGCTAAAAAGGCTAATCCTATCATCGCTGATAAGATTGAAAGTGATAAAAATATTTTGTTTATTAAAAGTCTGCTCATTTAGTTTGCCTTTTTTAAAAAGTAAAATTTTGCTATAGAGATAATCGCAAAACTGATAACAAAAAGAATAAGTGCAAGATAAAAGAGAGAGGACTCACCAAGCCCACTCGCTTCACCAAAGTTATTCGCCATCGCTACGGGTATAGAGATAGTAGGAGAGTTGATTGCAGTTGGCAGTACAAAGATAGAACCTATCAAAAATGCCACTGCCATAGTCTCACCAAGTGCACGACCAAGTGCTAAGATGATAGAACCGATGATACCAGTCTTTGAGTATGGAAAAATGATGTCTTTTATAACCTCAAACTTAGTAGCCCCAAGTGCATAAGCCGACTCTTTTAGGACATCTGGAGTAGTGTTCATGCTGTCTCTAGTGATAGCTGCCATAAAAGGGAGTATCATAACACCAAGAACAAGTCCAGCTGTAAGAAGGGAGACTTGATAACCACCAACAAGGTCTGCAACTATGGGGGCAAAATAGTAAAGCCCCCACATACCAAAGATAATACTTGGAATAGCTGCTAAAAGTTCGATAGCTATACCAACAATGTGAGATATGTTCTTAGGAGCTATTTCTGCTAAAAAGACTGCGATACCCATAGCGATAGGGAGTGCAAATGTAAGAGCGATTAGAGTTGTAAGAAGAGTACCGACGATAGGAACAAGACCACCGTAAAGAGTCTTTGTAAGTTCATCGTCTTCATCATCGAACATCACTTCATCTTCATCAATAATCTCATCACTAAACGCAGGAGTCTGTGACTGCGAACCCTCTTGAACAATCTCTTTGTTCCACTCTGCATTTACAATGAAGTCAAAACCGAACTCATCTATGGCAGGTTTAGCCGCAGAAAAGAGAGTTAGAAATATACCGACTAATATCAGAAAAACAAGTGTAGCACTACTGATAGAGAGTTTTTGAAAGATTTTTTCCATTGAAAATACAGCCTATTATAAAAATTAATAGGGAATTTTATAGATGTTTAGTTACATATAGGTTACAAGGAGTAGAGTATCTCGGTAAAAGCCTTTTTTGAAATGGGTTTCGAGTATAGATATCCTTGAATAAGTGAGCATCCATTCTCTAGTAAAAACTCTTTTTGGTCTTTGTGCTCAACTCCTTCGGCTATGATATCTAGTTTCATCTCTTTTGCAAGAAGAATAATGGTCTTGACAATAGCCTCATCCTCCTCTTTTAAACTAGGGATATCATCAATAAAAGATTTATCAATTTTGAGCTTGCTAATAGGAAGCTTTTTGAGGTAAGCAAGTGAAGAGTAGCCAGTTCCAAAATCATCTAAAGAGATGCTAAATCCAAGTTCTTCTATCTGGTTTAGTAATGAAATAGCCGCTTCTTGATTCTGCATCATATAGCTCTCTGTTATCTCAAACTCTATCCATTGAGCTTGGCACCCTGTACTTTTTAAAGAATTTATAATTGTTGTCAAAATATACTCATCGCTTAACTGTTTTACAGAAAGGTTAATTGAAACTTTTTCAATAGATAGGTGTGTTTTTTTCCAACTAACTATATCTTGCATTGCTTGATGAATCACCCATCGACCAATCTCTAAAATTTGACCTGACTCTTCAGCAATATCTATAAAATCTACAGGACAAATAAGACCTTTAGAGGGATGCTCCCATCTTATAAGAGCTTCTGCCCCGACAATATTTTTTGTAGAAGAATCTATCTGAGCCTGATAGTAGAGTGTAAACTCTTTTTTGTTAATAGCATCTCTCAATCCATCTATAATTTCTATTTTTTTGACAATTTTGTTTGACAGTGCTTTTGTGTAAAAAGCATAACTATTTCTACCCTTGTTTTTTACTGCATACATTGCACTTTCAGCATACTTGAGAAGGTTTTCTGCTTTTAGAGAATCACTTGGAGTTAAAGCTATTCCAATACTGGCCGTAATATAAAACTTATTTCCTTCAACTATAAAGGGTTCATGAAATAGGTTAAGAATTTGGAGTGCAATATCACTTGCAGTAATAGAGTGATTAATATTTTCAACTAAGATAGTAAACTCATCACCTCCAAGTCTTGAAAGAACATCCCCATGCTTGAGTATTTTTTTAATTCTTGATGCAACTTGAATTAAAATTTCATCTCCATAACTATGTCCTCTTACATCATTAATCTCTTTAAACTTATCTAAGTCTATAAATAAAAGAGCATGTTGATTCGTAGTTTCTTGAAGTAGAAGTTGGTTGAGACTGTGCATAAAAGATACTTTATTGCTAAGTCCTGTGAGAGGGTCATAACTTGCATAAAAGTTTATTTTTTTCTGAGCCTCTTTAATCTCTTTGAGGTCGATGTCAAGACAGTACATCTCATAGTTACTATCATCATCTTTAATCATAACATGTTGAGAAAATACATTGACACTTTGATTGTGTTTGTCTTTGAGTGTGATCTCAGAGGAAGGAATGCTAATGTTGTTATTCATCCAGTTTTCGATAGCATCATGGACAATTTGCTTTAAATTATCTGGAATGATTAAATCTTCAAGTTTTTTACCAAAAGCTTCTCTTTTAGTATAGCCATAAAGGAGTTCGCTTGCTTTATTCCAGTAGATTACTTCATGATTTTTGTTGTAACCTTGAACAGAGATAGATTCAGATTTTTCCATTACTTGTTGAAAAACATGTTTTTGATGTTCAAGTTCGATAGTATCAGGATGATGCATACTCTATCCTTAGTTAGTTTCTAAAACATTCTATCAAGTTAGGATTTAGAGCATTGTTAAACGAGGGATAACTAAATCCCTTTTTGTACCCAATATGCTCTAATCTTACTAGTTAAAGAGTCTGGTAATGGAACAAAACCTAAACTTTTTGCTATCTCTTGACCATCTGTGTAACACCAGTCATAAAACGCAGTCACTCTCTTGTTCATATCAGGGTTTTCTGAGGGAAGAAGGATGAAGGTTGCCGCTACCATAGGATAAGAGTTCGTCCCTTTAGGGTCAGCGATGATAGAGTAGAAATCTTTTTTAGGGTCTAGTGAAGCCTTTGAAGCTGCTGCTTGAAATGACTTTAGACTTGGGACTATATAGTTTCCTGCACGATTTTCTACAGTGGCCATTGCAATATTATTATTTTTTGCATCTGCATAATCTATGTAACCAACAGAGTAATGAGTCTGTTTAAGAAGGGCAGCAACTCCGGAGTTTGTTTTGCCACCTATATGGTGATCTCCTGGCCATGAAAGTGACTTTTTAGCACCAAAAGTTTTTCTCCACTCCTTAGAGACTTTACTTAGATAATATGTAAAATTATATGTTGTTCCAGAACCATCTGCACGGTGTACAAAAGTTAACTTCTCATGAGGAAGTGTGATGCCTGCGTTTTGTTTAGCTATAAGAGCATCATCCCAGTACTTAAGAGTTCCATCAGCGATAGCAACTATAGCACTTCTACTTAGTTTGATACCATTAAGACCAGGAACATTGTAACCCATCGTGATTGCACCTACAACACCAGGAAACTGTAAAAGGGAATTTTTCTTCAAGACTTTAGGGGAGAGAGGCTTATCAGTTCCAGCAAAATCAACAGCTCTTGCCTTAGCATCTTTGATACCTTTAGAAGAACCTTTTTTAATGTAGTCGACTTTGATACCTGTCTCTTTGTTATAGGCTTTTATCCATTTTTGATAAACACTATAAGGAAATGATGCACCACTCCCTTTTATGATTTCACCTGCGTTTAGTGAACTGAGAAGTATTGTACTTGCTAGAGCAACTGTGATTATTTTTGTCATTGAGATGTTTCCTTGGTTTGAATTGTGTGAAATTATAAAATGTATTGGTTTCATTTTGATTACAACTTGAGCTGAATCAATATAAATTTAGATTAGTATGGTTATAATAATTATAAATTTTTCTATCAGGTACTTATATGTCAACAATTACATCCCCATATCCAGATAATTTTAATGAGCTAAAAGCACAGGTTCGAGAGGCGGGTTTACTTAGTCGTATACCTATACGTGGTTCTATCGAGATGATAGCAACTCTTTTAAGTATGGCTTTAGTCGCATACATCGCTTACTCTTGGGAAACTCTGGGACTTAGTGGTGTTTGGACTTCTATAGGTCTTGGTTTTTATATGACTATTATCTTTACTCGTGCAGTATTTGTTTCGCATGATGTACTTCATACTCAGTACTTTAAAAGTAAGTCTCTTTCTATGATTTTATCGTACCCGTTCTCTGCGTTTATTCTCTCAAATAGTTCTTCTTGGTGGGATTTTAAACATAATGTAAATCATCATACATGGTGTAATGTACCTCAAAAAGATGAAGATATCTTAGCAATGGATGGTGCATTTGCACCTAACCATAAAGGGAACAAAGCATGGCTTAGAGCAAGTAAGTATCTTGTTTTTTGGGGCTCAATGTTTTTTATGTATTTTGCTTTTATTGTTCAATCTTACAACTTTGTAATTAGACGTCAAAAGTGGGGAGAGCTAGCACTTATGCTTATGCACTGGCCACTTGTTTGGGGAACTATCTTTTACTTTTTACCACTTAGCGATGCGATTATAGTTTTTCTAACACTTAACTTTACTCTCTCTCCTTGGCTTGCATTTGGTTTTATCACGAACCACTTAGGTTGTGAGGTGTTTGAAAAAGAGGTAGGTGAGAAGTTTTCTTGGATGGAACTTCAGATGAGAACATCACGTTCACTTAGAGGTGGAGCATTTGTTCACTGGTTCTATGGTGGACTTAACACACAGATAGAACATCACCTTTTTCCAAAAGCACCACGTTTTAATCTACTAAAAGTACAAGAGATGACAAGAAACTTTGCTAGAGAACATGATATGAAGTACTTTGAAACAACACCTATAGAAGCATATGTTCAGATAAATGATGTTTTAAAGGAGTACTAATCACCAATTAGTCACTTCTCTTGTCTATAATGAGACAAAAAACAAAGGAGAATCTTATGCAAAAACTATTACATTTTTTTCTCCTTTTTCTTCTCTCCTCTTCTTTAAACGCAGCTACCCCAGAACTAGAACAAGTTAGACTACAACTCCAGTGGAAACATCAGTTTGAGTTTGCAGGTTTTTATGCTGCTAAGGAGATGGGTTATTATGAGGATGTTGGTCTTGAAGTCTCATTTTTAGAACTAGATAACTCCAAAAGTATTACCCAAAGAGTCATAGATGGTGATGCAGAGTACGCTGTTAATTACTCCTCCCTCGTAATAGATTACTATGAAGATAAACCACTAGTTTTTATTGCAAACTTCTTTAAACGCTCACCACTTGTTTTAGTAACACACAAATATATTAAAACTCCTAAAGACCTTATTGGTAAAACTATCATGGGTCTTAATGATACTGGTGAGTTTATAAGTATAGAAAGTATGCTAAATAAGTTTGGTGTACAAAAAAGTGACTACTCAACCCTAAAAACAAACTTTAAAATAGATGCCTTTAGAGAAAATAAGGTAGATGCTATAAGTGTTTTTAGCACAAATGAGCTGTATACACTGCAAAAGCTAGGTATAGAGTATAAGGTTTTTGACCCTAATTTATATGAAATGAACAGTTATGATGTAAACCTTTTTACAACTACATCAGAACTTGCAACTCATCCACAAAGAGTAGAAAATTTTAGACAAGCCTCTATCAAAGGTTGGGAGTATGCACTTAGACATAAGTCAGAACTTGTAGAAATCATCTTAGCTAAATACAATACTCAGTATAAAAGTAGAGAAGCCTTAATGTTTGAAGCAAGACAGATAGAGGCACTTATGCTGAGTGATATTTACCCTATTGGGAGTATTGATAAAAAAAGAGTTAGGGCTATTGTTGATAAGTTTAAGCAAGCTGGTTTTATTGATACTAAAAAATATAAAAACTTAGATGAGTTGATATTTGTTTCAAAAACTAAAGAGTTTAGCTTGAGTAAAAAAGAGCAAGAGTATTTAAAAGGCAAGAAGAGTTTAAAGGTGTGTGTTGACCCTCAGTGGATGCCTTTTGGATCACTTAAAGATGGAAAGTATATCGGTATAGATGCTGATTTTATGAAAATATTAGAAGATAAAATACCTAATAAGATAGAAATATATAAGACTAAAACACGCGAAGAATCTATCATGGCTGTTCAAAAAAGAAAGTGTGATTTTATATCTTTAGTCGTAAACACAAAAGAGCATGAGAAGTACTTAAACTTAACTTCTTCATATCTTAATTACCCTCTTGTTATCGTAACAAAAACAGATAAAAAGCATATTTTAGATGTGCGTTTTTTAACGGATGAAAAAGTAGCTATTGTAAAAGGATATTCGGAGATGGAGTACATCAAAAAGAACTATCCAAACCTTATAATAGTTGAGGTTGAGAGTGTTACTGATGGTGTAAAATATGTAAAAGATGGCAAAGTATATGGTTTTGTAGATAATGCTTATGGAGTTGAGTACTACTTTCAAAACACAGACTACTCGGACTTGAAAATATCTGCACACTTTAATGAAAGCTTTTCTCTCTCTTATGGTGTACCAAAGGGGGAGACTGAACTATATAGTATACTTGAAAAAGTCGTTTTAGGAATTTCAGATTCTCAAAGAACACCCATACTTAAAGAGTGGTTTTCATACACATACAAGAAACAGATAGATTATATGTATTACTTCAAAATATTTATAGTTTTAGCAGTGGTCTTACTCTTTTTTGTAGTGCGTCATTACAATATAAAACAGTTAAATAGAGAACTTAAAAGACGAGTAGAAGAAGAACTAGAAAAATCTAAGTCAAAAGATAAGATGCTTTTTTTACAAAATAAACATACCTCAATGGGTGAGATGATGGGAAATATTGCGCATCAGTGGAGACAGCCACTTACACAGATAAACTCAGCAGTCTTAGTCCTAGATGATGTACTAGAGGACTTAGGAGTCGATAACGAGGTAGTAGAAGCTAAACTAGAAGAGATAGAGTCTTTAACCATGTATATGTCAAAGACTATCTCAGACTTTAGAAACTTTTATGACACAGATAAGGATAAGGAGAGTTTTATGCTTCAAGTTTGTATTGATGAAGCAGTCTCAATCGTATCCTCATCCCTCAAGTCAAACAACATTGAACTCCTACTTTCTGGTTCTTCCAACCAAGCTTGCTATGGTTATCCAAGTGAACTCAAACAGGTAATAGTGGTCTTACTTAATAATGCGAGAGATGTTCTTATCTTGAAAAAAGTTCAAAAGGCAAAGATAGTTATATCTATTAGTGTAAATTTAACTATTAAAATATGTGACAATGGTGGGGGAGTGGACTCTAAGATAGTACAAAGGATTTTTGAGCCATACTTTACTACTAAACATAAGTCACAAGGGACAGGTCTAGGTCTTTACATCGCTAAACTAATAGTTGAAGATAGTTTAGGCGGGAAGTTAAGTGTCAATAACTCCCATGATGGTGCTTGTTTTAATATTGGCTTGAAGGGTGTGCAAGAATGAGTATAGAAAAAGAACCATACAGTATTTTATATGCTGAAGATGAAGCTCCTATTCGAGAGAACTATACTAAATACTTAAAAAAGTATTTTGCGAAGGTTTACGAAGCTGAAGATGGTGAGAGTGCCTATAAGGTATATAAAGACAAAAAACCAGAGTTAATGATTGTTGATATTAACATGCCTAAAATGAATGGTATAGAGCTAGTAAAGCTAATAAGAAAAAATGACCATAGCACTAAGATTATTTTGCTTACTGCACACTCAGATGTTGAGTATCTACTCGATGCTGCTGAATTGATGTTAACAAAGTATCTTATTAAACCTATCACTAGAAAGGACTTAAAAGATACCCTTTATCTCGCAGTTCAAGATATGAAAAACTTTAGTGTTTCATCTAATAGATTGATTCCTCTTCGTGAAGGCTACAGTTTTAACCTCACTACAAAAGAACTTACTGATAGTATAAAGGTAGTAGAACTTACCAACCAAGAGAAAAATATGCTTGCCTTGCTATTGGAAAATACATCTATTGTTCTTTCATATGAGGATATCGTTTATAGATTGTGGGATGCTTATGATGATGCTAAGGTGAGTTCTATTAAGACGCTTGTGAAGAAACTAAGACAAAAACTTCCAGTCAATACGATAGTAAATGTCTTTGGAGTGGGTTACAAAGTAAGTATATAAGGTTTAAAACCCTTATATACCATCGATACGAAGAACCTTAGTCTTTCCTACCATTAAGTCAACAGTCATTAAAATTCTTTTAAATACAGACTCTTGTCTATACTCTAAGTTGTGCTTTTTACAGATCTCTTTTACTATAGGTTGCATCTTTTGATAAAAACTATGTGGCATATCTGGAAATAGGTGATGCTCTATCTGGTAGTTTAAAAAACCATGTCCAAAGTCTATAAGATCTGTTCCAGTGTTATAGTTAACACTTCCCATAATCTGTCTAAGGTAGTACTCACCCTGCGTTTTATGAGGTGTTGAGAACTGGTATATATCTTCAGCTGAGTGGTTTGGTACTATCACTAAAAATGAGTGAAGGTTAGCCAGTAGTTCAGCGATAAAAAGAAATGTAAGAGCACTTAAAACAGCTCCCCATCCAAAAGGAAGAAATAGAAGTGGTAAAAATACAAATTGGAAAAGACCATAAGGCATAACATATTCTTTCCATAGAGTTAAACCATTTTTTGTAAAAGGAGAGAGTTCATAATCAAGTGTTGGCTCTTCTTTTCTTCTAATACGTTCTTTGTTTTCTAAAATTCTAAGTGTGTTTGGTGCATAATAAGCAATCTTCCAAAACGCAGCAAATATATAGATAAAAGCATATTTGAAAAACATAGGAATTTTAGCCTCATGTAACCAGACCATGTTTTTTTCAACATTATCTGGATCATCATCTTCTCCAAGGTGATAATGGTGCATGATATTATGCTCATAAGCCCATGCATCTGGTTTAATCCAGTCCAACCAATCTATGTATCGTCTGTTTCCAGATGCGTACCCTTTCTTTGTGTATCTATAAGGAATATTGGGTACCTTATCGTAAGCACCGTGTAAGATAGGGTGTGTAACATTTGCCCATCTACCAACATTACCAACACCCATTAAAGTAGCACCAACAATCCCGATAAGCCAAAATGCTAAAGAGGGAAGGGCGTATTGAGTAATACTTAGGATAGTTACTAATGTTATTAGAGAGAAACCACCAATAGTAGCACTTCTCCCCCATAATTCGAGCTTAAGAAGATGGTCGAAGTCCTCTTGTGTTCTAGCTCCGATAGTCTTTTTGATAGCATCGATATCTATTTCTAATTGTTCTTGATTTACATCTGAGTAGTTGGCAAATTGTGACAAATCTTATCTCCATAATCCATTATTTGCGATAGTATATATTAATTTTACTAAAAATAAATATAAACTTAGATTATAAAATCAGTTTTTACTCTATTTCTTCCATCTTCTTTCGCTTTATAGAGTTCTTCATCGGCACGACTAATAACTTCATATATGTTTGAGTCCTCTTCTTTGCACTCTGAAATGCCCAAGCTGACAGTAATGTTAAGGATTTCCTTCTTCTTATCTTGTGAGGTAATCTCGATGTCAAGTCTATGAATTTTCATTCTAATTTTTTCTGTAACAACTCGTGCATTTTCTCTTGTTGTGTTTCTTAGAATGATACAAAATTCCTCTCCACCATAGCGAATGATAAGGTCATCAGCTCTTACAGAATTTTTTAGAAATTCAGCGATTCGTGAGAGAATAATATCCCCTTGATCATGTCCGTAAGTGTCGTTAACAGCTCTAAAACGGTCTATATCTAGCATAACCACAAATGTTTTAAAGCGAACAGAAGTGATTTGTGTAAGACCTATATCATCCAGTGCTCTTTTGTTTAAAAGACCTGTGAGTGTGTCATGGTCTGCTTCAAACTGAAACTTATCTAAACTTGTTTCAAGAGTTGAAAAACTAGCTTCAAGTTTTTTTGCCATCTCGACAACATTTTTTTCTAAGATATAAATTTCATTTTTACTATTTGTCTCTTTGAAATTTTGAAGACTAGCAAAATTATTTACTGAGATGTTTTTAAAAAGGTCGATAAGCGTTCTTAATCGCTTTATATCACTATAGGTAAAGATAAACGCAGTAAATATTATGAGGAGTGTTTCGAGTCCGAAGATGTACCAAAGGTCATAATAAAACTCTTTATCAAGAGAAGAATTTTTAAGACTTTGTATATGAATTTGAAAATAAAGATCTTCAAGTTTCTTATCTAGTTGAGCCTCTTTTACAAATTTTGTATAGTTTTGTGCTGCTTGAATGTTTTCATTTTTGATTTGGATGTTGGCGACAAGATTGATGATAAATATATTTATAATTGAGAGTGAAATAATTACTGTAATTACTTTTGTTGCTATTTTCATACTGACCCATTTATAATAAAATATGATGAAAAGCAGTGTACATCTAAAAACTTGAAAAGAAGCTTATTGACTCTCTTAATGGAAGATAAATAGCATTTTAGATAAAATAGCAATACTTATAATAAATGGAGACTTTATGGACGCAGCCAAATATATTTGGATGAATGGAAAGTTTGTAGCTTGGGAAGATGCTAAGATACATGTACTTTCACACACATTACACTATGGAAATGGTGTAATAGAAGGAACTAAAGCTTATAAAACAGCAAAAGGTTATGCAATCTTTCGCTTAAATGAGCATACTACAAGACTTAAAGAGTCTGCAAAAATGACACTGATTGATATACCTTATTCTGTAGAGGAGATGAACGCAGCTCAAATTGAGCTAGTTCGTAAAAATGAATTTACTGGTGATAATGTTTACATCCGTCCTTTTGCATTTCTAGGTTACGGTGTTATGGGAGTTTATCATAAAGATGCTCCTGTTGAGACTGTAATGAGTGCTTGGGAATGGGGTGCTTATCTTGGTGAAGATGGTCTTAAAAATGGAATCAGACTTAAAATTGCTTCTATGACTCGTCCAGCTAATACTTCAAATATGGGTAAGGCGAAAGCATCTGCAAACTATTTAAACTCTCAAATGGCTAAGTTTGAAGCTATAGACTGTGGATATGATGAAGCACTTCTTTTAGATGACCAAGGTTATGTAGCAGAAGCGAGTGGAGCATGTTTTTTCATGGTTAAAAATGGAGAGTTAATTACTCCTCCAAATGATAACTCTTTAGCTTCTATAACTCAAAAAATGGTTATAGAACTTGCAGAAGATATGGGCATAAAAGTAACTCGTAGACGTATTACTCGTGAAGAGGTTTATGTAGCTGATGAAGCTTTCTTAACGGGAACAGCAGCTGAGATTACTCCTGTTGCAGTAATTGATGCACGTGAGATTGGCTGTGGAAGTCGCGGAGAGATGACTGAGAAGATTCAGTCAACTTATTTTGATATCGTATTTGGTAGAAATGCTAAGTATGAGCACTATTTAACTTATATAGACTAAGAAAAAATTATATGAAAACAGAGGAGAATATTTTAATGGCATCAGATATGAATGATTATTTTAACAAAAAGAAAAGTGAAGGTGGTGGGTATAAGAAACCTTCTGGTGGAACTGGTGGTGGTAATGGCGGAGGTCCAAAAGGCCCTCAAATGCCAAACATAGACTTTAACATGGGTGGAAAAGCGGGAATTGTTTATTTTCTTATTGCAGTTGTCTTTTTACTTGTTGTTGCGAAACCTTTTACTATCATCGAAGAGGGACAACGTGGTATCTTAAGTACAAATGGTAAGTACCAAGACCAAGCACTTCTTCCGGGACTTCACTTTATCATTCCTGTGATTCAAAAAGTTTATACTGTTGATACAAAAGTTCGTATCATTAACTATGCTTCACGTGTAGAAGCAAACTCAAAGGCAGCGGGAATTATCTCAAAACCAGCAGTTACTGTTCTTGATAAACGTTCACTTCCAGTTAGTATTGAGCTTACAGTTCAGTATAGACTTAACTCACAGTTTGCAGCACAGACTATCTCTAACTGGGGATTTTCTTGGGAAGATAAAATCATCAATCCTGTTGTTCGTGATGTAGTAAGAAATGTAATCGGTAAGTATGATGCAGAAGCTCTTACTCAAATGAGAAATGACTTAGGTGCAGAGATAGAAGCTGGTATTAGAGAAAGTGTAAGTAATCTTAAAAATACTCCAGCTATTCTTCAGTCAGTACAACTTCGTGATATCGTTCTTCCTACAAAAGTTAAAGAGCAGATAGAAGCAGTTCAAATCGCTAAACAAGCAGTTCAAAAAGCAGAACAAGATGTTCAGCGTGTAAAACAAGAAGCACTTAAACGTGCAGCAGAAGCAGAGGGTGTTGCACAGCAAGCTCGTATTGAGGCTCAAGGTAAGGCTGACGCTGTTACTATTCAAGCTGATGCAAAAGCAAAAGCAAACCTTCTTATCGCGAAGTCTTTAACAACAAAACTTCTTCAACTAGAGCAGATGAAAATTCAAGGCAAGTTTAACGATGCACTTCGTGTAAACCGCGATGCTAAAATCTTCTTAACACCTGGTGGATCAACTCCAAATATCTGGGTTGACACTAAAAACGCAAGACAAAGAACTACGGCTAAATAATGATACAAGATGCAGTAAATAGAGTTGATTGGGAGAAGCAAGAGCTACTTCCAGTCATAGTTCAAGAAGTTTCAACAAATGAAGTGCTGATGATGGCGTTTATGGATAGAGAGGCGTTAGAGCTTTCTCTCTCAACTAAGACTGCACACTACTTTTCTCGCTCAAAACAACGTATCTGGAAGAAGGGAGAGTCTAGTGGTCACACTCAGGCTATTCACTCATTTAGTCTTGATTGTGACAACGATACACTTCTTATTAAGGTGACACAAACGGGTGTTGCTTGTCATACTGGTCGTAAGTCTTGTTTCTTTACAGAGCTTGAGTCTGGTGAAAGTAACTCAGAAGTATTAGTAGATACTACGGCTGCTTATGGAGTTATAGATACTCTTTATCATACCATTCAAGAGCGTAAAAACGCAGACCCTAAGACATCTTGGACAGCAAAGCTAATCCATAAAGGTGACAACACAATCTTGAAAAAAGTTGTCGAAGAAGCAGGGGAGTTTTGTTTCGCATATAAAGATAATGATGAATCTGAGATGATATATGAAGCTGCTGATTTAACATACCATATGCTAGTTGCTCTTGCTGTTAAAAATATCTCTCCAGATAGAATCAAACAAGAGTTAGCTCGTAGATTTGATATGAGTGGTATAGCTGAAAAAGACTCTAGAAAAGATTAGTAGAGACAATGAAGCATAAAATAACAGCCTTTATAGATGGACTCATATCTTATGACTATATCCTTTTTGGAGCATCATTTGGGCTTTTTATTCTCTTCATTATTCTCTCTATACTTTTAAGAAAAAAGATTGGCTTTGCTATATTTTTTATTTTACTAGGTTTTTCTATCTTTCTTCTAGGTCCATCTCTTGGATATGTCAAAATGCACGAATACCTTTTCAAAAACA
>Ga0256824_10000238_pt1 | contig 20029 bp, 16 predicted proteins | sample CV67metaG_FD_191570 | JGI IMG/M metagenome (GOLD analysis project Ga0256824, IMG submission 191570) | Hydrothermal vent microbial communities from East Pacific Rise, Pacific Ocean - CV67 | ecosystem: Environmental > Aquatic > Marine > Hydrothermal vents | place: Pacific Ocean: East Pacific Rise...
TTTCTTGCGAAAATACATTTAAATACGATAACATTACTGTAATAATAATAATCCATTTTTCATAATTTTCATTTTTAAAGTTAGCTCTAATTTTCTATAACAATCGAGTATAGTTAATGTTAACTATAGTCGCATTATATATTTTATTCAAATATAGTATTTAAATCTTTAAAAATCCATTGTTACTGGATTAATACCCCGCACAATACGAGTATGAATTAATAAGCTTATTTGCTACTTATGATACAAAATAGTATTAATATTTTGATTTAATTTAAGAAGTATTTTGTACTTTTGCAGTTGATTAAAGCATAAAACTATGAGTAAAATAGATAAATTAGTAGAATTGTTTGAGCAAAGATTTGTTGCTCACCCATGGCATGGTGTAACAATTGGTGAAAAATCTCCAAAAGAGGTAAAAGCTTATATTGAAATTAACAAAAATGATCAAATCAAATATGAAATTGATAAACCAAGTGGTTTAATTTTTATTGATAGACCTCAAAAATATTCTAACATTGTTCCTGCTTTATACGGTTTTTTACCGCAAACATATTGCGATACTTTAGTGGCTGATTACTGTATGGAAAAATCGGGTAAGACTGGTATTGTTGGTGATGCAGATCCTTTAGATATTATTGTCTTATCAGAAAGAAATATTGATAGAGGTAATATATTAGTAGATTGTGTACCTGTAGGCGGATTTAGAATGATTGATGGCGGTGAAGCGGATGACAAGATTATAGCGGTACTAAAAGATGATCAAGCTTATGGACAAATGACCGATATTAGTGAAGTTCCAGCTTTAGTTTTAGATAGAGTTAAGCATTTCTTTTTAACGTATAAAACTAATCCGAATAATGACGGTTCAGACAAAAAAGTTGAAATCACTCATACTTATGGTAGAGAGGAAGCTCTAAAAGTGATAGAACTTTCTAATCAAGATTACTTGAATAAATACGGTGATGTGAAAAACGATTTCGCAAAAGTACTTGCTGAAGTGGTTGGTGAATAAATAAGTTGATATAAATATTAAAGCCTTATTTGATTAGTTCAAATAAGGCTTTTTTTGTAGGTGCAATTCTTTAATCTTGTTTCTAAAAGTGGAGAGCTCTCGCCTTATACTATTTCTTGACAAAGCTCAACTAAAATTCCATTTGTTGATTTTGGATGTAAGAATGCAATTTTTTTATTATCTGCTCCTAGTTTTGGTATATCGTGTATCAGAGTAAAGCCTTCCTTTTGTAAACGGTCAATTTCGAATTCAATATCCTCAACTTCAAATGCAATGTGATGCATACCTTCACCTTTTTTAGAAATAAATTTAGCAATTGCACTAGATTCATTTGTGGCTTGTAGTAATTCTATTTTAGATTCTCCAACTTGAAAAAATGAAGTTTTAACACCTTCCGATTCAACTTCTTCCATCTTATATGATGACTTATTAAAGAGTGTCTTAAACAATTCGTTAGATGCCTCTATATCTTTTACTGCAATACCTATGTGTTCAATTTTCATAATGTCAATTTTAGATAAAAAAAAACCGTTTACAAAAAGCAAACGGGTTTAGTATAATTAGATATTAGTTTTTTTAGGACTTAATGAATTTCTCACTTTTATTATCATAGTTAATATAATAAGCCGCTTTTTTTAAATTTGAACAATCTGCTTCAGAAGCAAAACCTTTTTTTACAATGTTACCAAACGCATCAAATATTTCATATTTAGTTTCGATTGGTTTACCAGATGAAGTAAACTTAATAATCTTCTTAACTCTTTTTGGACTAAATTGAGGTTCTGTAATAGTTGTGTTTACAAAAGTAACAGACTGTGAAGGTCTTTTCTTATTTGTATAATCTGTTTGACTAATACGTACTTTATTTTCACCTGAGTGAGGGATAACAATAAAATTGTAAGCATTTTCTTTAGATGAACCATTTCCATCAACCTCACCTAAAACCACCCATTTATTCCATCTAAACTGCTCTATTACAAATGCAAGTTTTCCAGATTCATTTTTTGTAACCCAAGACATAGTTCCGTCTGGCTTGCATGTAATTGTTACAACCTCAAATGAACTCTTTGGTTTTAACACCTCAGGGTTTAATACTTTTGGCTTACAACCTAAACCATGAATTAATACAATAAATACTGGATCACCAATTTTAACATCAAACTCTGAAAAATCAATTTCAAAAGCACTAGACTCAATTCCGTCTGAAACAGGATCGCCATTAACCGTTACACTAGTTACGCAAAAACCAAAGTCATCTTCATCATCCGGATTTTGAACAAATAGATTTTTACCTTGGTAATGACCTTCTAAAGATAAATCAGCAAAAGATGCAAAATTTGCCCCTATGAAAAGTACGAAAAGTAAAATTAATTTCATAAAAAGTGTTTTTCTTCTGCAATATTAAGGTTTAGAACTTACAAACACAAATTTTTAGATGTTTTTTTAACATTTATGTTTTCAATTAGTTTTATTAGTTAAAAAAATATATATTTGAGAAAAATATATTCAATAATGGTAAAATTTTTTTTTTACGTAACAGTAGCTCTTACTGTTTTATACTCATGTGATAATAGTTCTAGTATAAATAACATTCAGTCTAAGAGTGGTGGAGAAATTACTATTCCTATAGATAGTTACTATAAAATTACTAAGCCAACGCAAGTTTTAAAAATTGAAACGGCACAAATAAATGGTCAAATTTTAGAAAGCTTAGTTAAATATAATGTAGAAAGTTTAGAGATTGAACCCTCATTAGCAGAAAAATGGGAATTGTCTGAAGACGGATTAACATATAAGTTTTTTATTAGAAAAAATGTAAAATTTCATGATAATAAATGCTTTCTTAATGGTGTTGGAAGAGACTTTAATACTAAAGATGTCGTAGATATGTTTTACCGAGTGTATAGTAATGATCAAACAAATAAAGCATATTCTATCTTCCAAAATACTATTGTTGGTGGAGATGACTACTATAATAATACATCTGAATCTATTGCAGGAATAGAATATGATGAAAATACAGTAAGCGTAACCTTAGTTGAATTAAGTAATACCTTTTTAAGTAAACTATTAACTATTTTTGGGTCTATTGTACCGAATGAAGTTTTTTCTCAAGATAACTTTTCACTTGTTGGAACAGGACCTTTTTCTTATAACGAATTAAAGTCAAACTCTGAATTTATTGTTTTAAATAGAAATGAAGAGTATTGGATGAAAGATTCTGCTGGTATTCAATTACCATACCTTGAAAAAATAATGTTTAAATATTATGAAAGTGATAACGATAAAATGGATGATTTTTGGGCTAACACTATTGCAATTGTTAAAAACGTTCCTATAACTAAAGTGTCGGAAGTATTAGAGGAAAGAATTTCAGATTTTAAAGGTAAAAATGCAAAATACATTTTAGAAAGTTTACCTGAAATGTCAACATCTTATTTAGAGTTTAATATGAATACCGAAGTTTTTAAAAACATTAAAGTAAGACAAGCCATAAGTTTAGCAATTGATAGAAAAAAACTAGTAGAAAAAACTTTAAAAAATCAAGCCTATGAAATTGGGAAGTTTGGTGTTACACCTCCTCTTACTAAAATTTTTAAAGGGTATGATTTTGTAGCCATAGAAAAATCTGGTTACACCAGAAACTCAATAAAAGCACAAGAATTGTTGGCAGAGGCAGGTTATCCAAATGGGAAAGGCTTTCCGGAGTTAACAGCCGAATTTAAAATGGATACAGATAGATATTTAATTATGTCTGAGATTCAAAATCAATTGAAATCTGTTTTAAATATCAATATTGCAATTGAACAAGTCGAGTTTAATAAATTATTAGAGAATAATGCAAAAGGTAGCGCAGACATATTCGAACAAGTTTGGGTTGGTGATTTCGCATCTCCTGAATCTTTTTTAATAAATTTTTATGGAAAACTGGTTCCAGATGATATCTCAGAACCATCTATTGTAAACGGAGGAAGGTATAAAAATGATAAGTTTGACGAAAATTTTGAAAAAGGATTACAAGCGAGAACAATTAAAGAATCTCATAAATACTTTGCAGAAGCAGAAGTAGAGTTGTTATCAGATCCAGGATTAGTAATTTTATTTTATGGAGAAAAGTTATGGTTAAAACAAGCTAGCTTAAAAAACTTCCATACAAATGGAATGAATTATCTTGATTTTACTGATGTTTATATTAAAGAATCAAAATCTGAAGTAAAAAAATAAGTTTTATATAAAGTATCTTTAATCTCATTAGTTTAACTAATGAGATTTTTTTATTATCATAATGGCAGGAATATACATCCATATCCCTTTTTGTAAAGTTAAATGTAATTATTGTGATTTTCACTTCTCTACAAATCAAACGTTAACTCAAAAAATGATTGAATCAATTTGTGAAGAATTGATTCAAAAAAAAGAGTATTTAAATAAGGAACCAATAAAAACAATCTATTTTGGAGGGGGAACGCCTTCTCTTATTAGTACTGAATTATTGAGACGAATTATAGATACTATTTACTTATATTTTGAAATAGTTATTGATGTTGAGTTTACATTTGAATGTAACCCAGATGATTTAACTAATGAAAAACTTAAGGAGTTAAGAACGTTGGGTGTAAATAGGCTAAGTATAGGCATTCAATCGTTTGAAGATGAACAATTGGAATTTATGAATAGAGCTCACAATTCAAATGAAGCTTTAAATTGCGTTAAATTGGCTCAGAATAATGGCTTCACTAACATTACAATCGACTTGATTTATGGATTACCTAATACTTCTGAAAAGTATTGGGAAAAGCAAATTGAAAAAGCAATCGATTTAAATGTAAATCATATCTCAGCGTATTGTTTAACGATAGAAGAAAGAACTGTTTTTGGAAATTGGTATAAATCTGGTAAGCTTAAGTTAGTAGAGGATGAGTATAGTTTAAATCAGTTTAAACGTTTACAAAGTGAATTACATAAAAATGGGTTTGAACATTATGAAATTTCTAACTTTTCAAAGAATGGATTTATTTCAAAGCATAACTCTGCCTATTGGTTAGGTGAAAAATATATTGGTATTGGACCTTCTGCACACTCTTTTAACGGAAGTAGTAGGCAGTGGAATGTTGCAAATAATAGCAAATATATTAATGGATTACGAAAAAAAGAAACTTATTTTGAAGTAGAACAACTCAGCTCAACAGATAAGTTTAATGAATACATATTAACAAGATTAAGAACAAAGTGGGGAGTTAATTTGGATGATTTATTTTTAATAAATGATAAACAAAAAGTTCAAACATTAAAAATGGCTGATAAGTTTATAAAGAATAATGATTTACAAATAATAGATAATACACTTTTTATTACCCAGCAGGGGAAGTTTATTGTAGATCATATTAGTTCTGAATTATTTATATAAAAACTTAAATTCAATTAAAAAATGGCATTACTAAAAAAATGTAGAGGAAAATCACCTCAAATTACAAAATCGTCTTGGCTTGCTGAAAATGCAACATTAATAGGTGATATAACAATGGGTGAAAATTGTAGCTTTTGGTTTAATTCAGTTGTACGTGCTGATGTTAATTCAATCTCAATGGGTGACAATGTTAATATTCAAGATGGAGCAGTACTTCATTGTACTTATGAAAAAACAACAGTTCAATTAGGTAATAATGTGTCTGTTGGACACAATGCAGTTGTACACGGAACAAAAACGGGAGATAATGTTTTAATCGGTATGAATGCAACTATTATGGATAATTGCGTTATAGAAAGTAATTGTATAATTGCAGCAGGAGCAGTTCTTCTTGAAAACACAGTAGTAAAATCTGGTACTATTTGGGCTGGAGTTCCGGCAAAAAAAGTAAAAGACTTATCACCTGAACTATTTGAAGGAGAAGTTAAGCGAATTGCTAAAAATTATAGAATGTATGCCTCTTGGTTTGAAGAGGAGTAAATTGAATTTTTAACTATCTTTGTAAAAAAAATTATTGACATGAAATTTCTATTTTTTATTTTAACAGTTCTAATTTCTATCCCAGCAATTAGTCAACAGTACTCTTACAAAAAGAAAAAAATAACTCAAAAAGGATCAATGTATTTTTATTGGGGGTATAATAGATCTGTTTATGGTCAAAGTACAATTCATTTTACTGGTGATAAATATGATTTTACTATTCATGATGCAAAAGCGGTTGACAAGCCAGAAACTAATGTGAAAACGTATTTCAATATCACAACAATATCAGTTCCTCAATTTAATATAAGAGTAGGGTATTATACAAATAACAAATGGGATTTATCATTTGGTTATGATCATATGAAATATGTGATGAAAGAAGGGCAAGAGGCAAAATTAACTGGGTATATTGATTCGACTTCAAATCAATATTTAAATGGAACGTTCAATAATGAATTGTATAGAATTACAGATCAAAAAATTCATTATGAAAATTCAAATGGATTAAATTACATTACGTTTCAAGCCAATTATAATCATTTGTTGTATGCTACCAAAACTAAAAAAATAGCATTGCGTGGTCGATTAGGAGCAGGAGCAGGTGCGGTTGTTACTCAAACTGATTTTGAATTTGGTGGATCTGATTACCATACAGATTTAAAACTATCAGGTTTTGGAGTGTCTTTACATTCTGGACTTAGAGTAGAGTTTTTTAATCGATTTTTTGTACAATCAAACTGGTCAGCTGGTGTGATTTCATTGCCAAATTTACAAACTATACGTGATACAGAAAATAGAGCTCAACAAATACTAACGTATGCTGATTGGCAATTGGTTGGAGGCGTGTTTTGGTATTTAAAGTTTAAAAATGGATGTAATTCATGCCCAGATTGGCATTAAAAAAACTAAATGATAGATACACATACACACCTTTATTCAAGTGATTTTGATGAAGATAGAGATGAAGTTATACTAAAAGCAATAGATTCCGGAGTGGATAAGTTTTTTTTACCAAATATTGATTTAGACTCAATTGACGGTATGCAAAAGTTAACTCAAAAGTATCCAAATAATTGTTTTCAAATGATGGGGTTACACCCTTGTTCAGTTGATAGTGACTATAAAGCGGTTTTATCACAAATGAAAACCCACCTAGACAATCAAAGCTATATTGCAATTGGTGAAATTGGAATGGATTTATATTGGGATAAAACATTAAAAAATGAGCAAGCAGATGCCTTAAAAATTCAAATTGAATGGGCAAAAGAGATGAAATTACCAGTTGTAATTCATGTGCGAGATGCTTTTGATGAATTGTTTGAAATTATAGACCCTTTAAATGATGATGATCTTACAGGTGTGTTTCATTGTTTTACCGGTAATCTAGAACAAGCAAATAAAGCGTTAAACTATGGCGGATTTAAACTAGGATTAGGAGGAGTTTTAACTTTTAAAAATAGTGGATTGGATAAAGTAGTTGACCAATTAGACATGCAATATTTTGTATTAGAAACAGATGCTCCATATTTAGCGCCTACACCTAATAGAGGAAAAAGAAACGAAAGTGTTTATGTTAATTTGGTAGCTGAAAAACTAGCAACCATTAAACAAATTAGTTTGGCTGAAGTAGATAAAATTACCACTCGAAATGCGTTAGAAGTGTTTAAGTTTTAACGTATTTAAGCGATACTAGTTAACAAAAAGCCTTTCAAATTTATATATTGAAAGGCTTTTTTGTTTTTCATCTATAACGGATAGAATAATATTCAGAACTAATTTATTATTCTTTATCCTTATGTCGATTTGAGGTTCTCAATTATTAATTAAGTAAAGTATCTAAAATCGTGATTATTTTTAATGTTTTTCAACGATTGATAGATTAATTTAATACAATTCTCAACATCATGTCTATGTGCAGTTTCAACTGTTGTGTGCATATATCTTAATGGTAAAGATATTAACGCAGAAGGAACACCAGAGTTTGAATAGGCAAAAGCATCTGTATCAGTACCTGTTGCTCTTGATACTGCAGCGCGTTGAAAAGGAATTTTATTTTTTTCTGCAGACTTTATAATAAGGTCTAATAAGTTATTTTGTACTGCAGGACCATAAGTTAATACTGGACCATCTCCACCTTTCAAGTCTCCTTGGTCAATTTTCTTTAACATAGGAGTTTGAGTGTCATGACAAACATCTGTAACAATCGCTACATTTGGTTTAATGTGTTCCGCAATCATTTGAGCACCTCTTAAACCAACTTCTTCTTGCACTGCGTTTGTGATATATAAACCAAATGGTAATTTGTCTTTATTTTCAAATAGTAGTCTTGCTACTTCAGCGATCATAAAACCACCAATTCGATTATCCAAAGCTCTACCTACAAATTTGTTTTTATTCATAATCATGAATTCATCAGGATAGGTTACTACACAACCAACATGAATTCCCATTCCTAGCACTTCCTCTTTAGAGTCTGCTCCACAATCTAAAAAAATATTATCTTGTTTGGGAGGAGTTTCAACCCCTTTTCTAGTGTGAATGGCAGGCCATCCAAAAACCGCTTTAACAATCCCTTTTTTAGTGTGAATATTTACTCTTTTTGAAGGTGCAATTTGGTGATCTGATCCACCATTTCTTCTTAAGTAAATAAATCCTTCGGGAGTAATATAATGAACAAACCAAGAGATTTCATCAGCATGCGCTTCAATGACAACTTTATATTTTGCTTTTGGATTAATAATTCCAACAACACTTCCATAATTGTCAACATGGTACTCATCTATATAAGGTTTAATATAGCTAAGCCATAGTTTTTGACCTTCAGATTCAAAGCCTGTAGGAGAAGCATTATTCAAATATTTTTCTAAAAATGATAATGATTTTTTTGTGAGTATTGATTTCTTCATAAATGTAAATTTAGCAAAAAATATACTTACTTAAACCATTTATCTAGTCATTTTCCCTATTGCTACTATAATTGGCTTATTTTTTGTAAATTCAAGTAAATATGTATAGATTAGCAAATTAACAAAACAAAACAATGAAAAAATTATTTTTTGTTGGAGTGATTATTAGCTCCAATTTATTTTCGTTTGCCCAAACTGACAGTACTTCCGTTTTAGGTTCAGCTATGAATCAGGCAACTATGGATTCTTTAGGATTAATAAATCCAAAAATCACACAGCTGTACAATCTAGGTGTAAATGCTTTAAATTCTAATAATAATATAGAAGCGATTAAGAAATTTACTGAAGTTATTTTAATGGATTCTAAAAATACAATGGCCACGTTTAACAGAGGGGTGGCGTTTAAGAATTTAAAAAAATATGAGGAAGCTGTAAACGATTTTTCAAGAACAATTGAGCTTGATTCAAATCATTCAAATGCGTTTTATATGAAAGGCATGTCTTATTTTGAAAATCAAAACTATGAATTAGCAGTTTCTAGTTTAAAAAGTGTAAATCAAATTGACTCAACAAATGAAAAAGCAGCATACTATGAAGGTGTATCTTATTTTCAAATGGAAAGTTATGATGACGCCATTACCGCATTTAATAAAGCAATTGCTATAAAATCTGATTATGCTTATGCGTATAACGATAGAGGGAGTGCAAAGTTAAAACAAGAAAAAATTGAAGAAGCAATTAAAGATTATAAATTTGCAATTAATTTGGATAAAAAGTTAAGTTTTGCGTATAATAATTTAGCGTCTGCGTATAGAAAAAAAGGAGATTTTAAAACGGCTAACATCTATTATAATGAAGCAATTAAATATAAACAAGATTATTATGTAGCGTATAATAATAGAGGAACAGCAAAATTTGAAAAAGGAGATTTCACAGGAGCAATATCTGATTTTAAAAAGGCTATTTCAATTCATCCAAAATATGCTTTTGCTTATAATAATAAAGCAACGGTTTATATTAAGTTGGAACAATATCAGCAGGCAGTTGATGCTTGTAATAAGGCGCTAGAATTCCAACCAAAATATATGGAAGCTTTTTTTAATAGAGGAATTGCAAAAGAAATGCTAAAGGATTTACATGGCGCTTGTGCAGATTGGGAAGATGCCTTTTCATTAGGTTCAGAAAATGCTGAAAAGTATTTAAATAGTCCTGTTTGTTCAGGTTTAAAATAAATTTAGATTATATACTAAGACATGAAAAAAATAATATACTCAATTATAATTTGCTTATCAGTTAACTTAGCCTTTGGTCAAGATGTACCTTTTGATAAAAAATTATTTAAAGAAAAAAAGTCAGAATTTAAGGAAGCACTTAAACACCTTGAAACAGGTGATGAGTATTTAGGTTATATATCAGTTCGAATGATTGGAATATTGGCGCCAATCGAAAAGCAAGGATTAAATTTTCCAAGCGCCTTAGAGGAATATCTGTTGGCGTATAAATTTAACCCAAAAAGTGCTGACTTAAATTATAAAATAGGTATTTGCTATGACAATATTGATAAGTACAAAATGGAAAAATACATTTTAGAAGCTTATAAATTAAAACCCACTGTTGTCCCTGAAATAAGATTTTATTTAGGGTTTTGTCACCACTTAAATGGAAAATGGCAAGCCGCTATAACTGAATACAACGCATTTGGTAGAACTACGAATAGTAACATGGTGGCTTTGAAAGTTTTGGCAACTAAAAAAGTACAAGAGTGTAGAAGTGGTGAGCAAATAAGTAAAGAAAAAGCGAGAGTGTGGATTGATAATTTAGGTAACTCAGTTAATTCAAAGTATCCAGATTATGCACCCGTTATTTCCGCTGATGAAGCTATTATGGTTTTTACGGCAAGACGTCCAGCTGAAAAAATGTCACCCTTTGGAGGTTATTTTGAAGACTTATATAGCTCTAAAAAAGTAGATGGAGTGTGGACAAAGTCTGAATCTTTAGGGGAATCCGTTAATGTTTCAGGTCAACATGATGCTACTATTGGATTGTCTCCAGACGGACATACTCTTTTTATCTATAATGATGACAAAGGAAAAGGAGATATTTTAATATCTACGGATGAAAATGGAGTGTGGTCAAAGCCAGTTAGATTAGGGAAAAACATTAACACAAAAGAGTATCATGAACCAGACGCATCATTGACATTTGATGGGAAAACTCTATACTTTACATCAAATAAACCAGGAGGATTTGGTGGGCACGATATTTATAAATCATTTTGGGATGAAGAGAAAGAAAGATGGGGAGAGGCTGAAAATGTGGGTAATGTTTTGAATACACCATATGAAGAAAGATCAATATTTATTCACCCTGATGGAGAAACCATGTATTTTGCTTCAAAAGGTCACAATACAATTGGTGGTTATGATTTGTTTTATTCAAAATTAAAAGACGGAATTTGGCAAAAGCCAATTAATTTTGGAGCGCCATTAAATACGCCTCATGATGACGTGTCACTTGTTGTAGCGGGAAATGGACGTTATGGGTACTATTCTTCATATAAAGCAGGTGGTTACGGAGAGAAAGATATTTATTTGATTACTTTTTTAGGACCTGAAAAATTACCAATGTTAAGTAATGAAGATAATTTGATTGCATCAATTGCAGAACCAGTAAAAGAAAAATTCATTGAGCCAGAGGTAATATCTGAAGGTGCTAATATGGCAATTTTAACAGGCTTAATTAAAGGTGAGAAAACTAAAAAACCTTTAAAAGCCAATATTGTTTTAATTGACAATGAAGAAAATAAGGTAATTGCTGAATTTACATCAGATGCTATAACAGGAAAATATCTTGTTTCACTTCCAGGCGGTAAAAATTATGGAATTGCAGTAAAAAGAGAAGGGTATTTATTTCATTCTGAAAATTTTGTGATTCCAAATGAAAGTGGATTTAGACAGTATGAAAAAAATGTTGATTTAAAGAAAATAGAAATAGGTCAAAAAATTATTTTAAGAAATATTTTCTTTGATCTTTCTAAATGGTCACTTAGGAATGAGTCTGTTAATGAATTAACACGATTGATTAAATTAATGACTGAAAACCCAACAATGAAAATTGAATTATCAGGTCATACAGATACGAGAGGTACAGAAGAGAGTAACCGTGTACTTTCTAAAAACAGAGCTAAATCAGTTGTAGAATACTTAGTTGATCATGGTATTGATGAAAACAGATTGAAATATGAAGGGTTTGGAGAAAAAGAACCAATTCATTCTGATTCGAAAATTTATGCAGAAAAATCAAAATCTAAACGTGAAGAATTACATCAAAACAATAGAAGAACCGAATTTAAAGTTCTTAGCTTATAAGAATAAATTAGAAAACCATTCTTTAAATAGGCATTAAAGAATGGTTTTTATTAAAAAATTCTTAAATTTGACTCAAACTTTTAGATATGAGACTAGTATTATTCTTATTTTTTGTATTTCCAATAGTTGTTTTTAGTCAAAACGATTATTCTTTTGCTTCAAAGAAGGCTTTTAAAAACGCCGAAACACTAATGATTACAGGTGAAATAGAGGCCGCATTAACTATGTTTAAAAAAATAGTGAATGACGAGCCTACTTTTTCTGAAGCTTTTTTAAACATGTCTAAAATTGAGTTTTCGAAACGAGAATTTGAAAATTCTTTAATTTTCGGAAAAAAAGCATTAGAAAATAATAGAGTTCAGCATTCAATATATTCTCAAGTTGGTAAATCATTTTTTATGTTAAAAGAATATGACAGTAGTTCATATTATTTAACACTTGCAAATGCCTACGGAGCAACGACTGCAAATGATTATTATTTGTTAGCAAAATCTGAAAACAATCAAACGTTGTATTCTAAATCTTTAGGTCATATAGAAGAAGCATTGGCTAAAGATGATTCAAAAGCTGAGTATTATTATTCTAGAGCCAATTCGTATTTGGGAGAAGGTGATTTGAGTAGAGCAAAAAAAGAGTACAAAAAATCGTTAGAGTTAAATCCAAATCAAGCTATTGTATATTCAAAAATTGCGAGTATAAATTTAGAAAATAACAATCCAGAAGAAGCTTTATTAAATATTAATAAAGGAATGGAAAATACAACAGAAGATCAAAAAGTTGACTTTTTAGTATTGAAAGGTAATTACTTCATAAAAATAAATGAAATAGACAAGGCTGAAACATCATATAATGATGCTTTTGACTTGGATAATGAAAATACAGCAGCTTTAATAAATCAAGCAGCTATTCTGATTGGAAAAGGTGAGTATGAAAAAGCATTTGAAAAATGCTCAACAGCAATTGAATTGGACGGAACACAATCAGAAGCATATTTTAATAGAGGAATTGCTAATGAAATGCTTAAAAACACAATGGAAGCTTGTTCTGATTGGGAAGAAGCGTTTATTATGGGGTCAGATAAAGCAGAAGAGTTTATTAATAGTCCAATTTGTAATGATTAAAAGTATGAAAAAGTTAATATTAATTCTATTAATAGTTGTAGGAAATTTTTCTTATGGACAAAATAAAAATGTACCTTTTGATAAGGAATTATTTTTAGATAACAAAGAAGGTTTTAAAAATGCAACAGAAGAGATTTCACTTGGTGATGTTCATTATTATAAAGGTTCTGAATCTGATCTAGCTAATGCATTAATTCATTATTTAAAGGCTGATAAATTTAATCATTACAGCACAAGTTTAAATTATAGAATTGGAGTAAGCTTTTTGAATAGTACTCAAAAGTTTAAAGCACTAGATTATTTGATATTTGCAAATGAAAAGTCTGAAAAAAATAAGAAATATGATGATATTAACTTTTACCTTGGACAAGCTTACCATTTAAATAAAGAATGGGATAAAGCAATTAAGCATTATAAAATGTATAAAGAGGAAGAGGGCGATAAAGATAAAACGTTGGCTTTTTATGTTAATAAAAAAATGAGTGAATGTAGAGTAGGACAAGAACTTTCAGATAAACCAGTTAGAGTTTGGGTGGATAATTTGGGTCCTGAAGTAAATTCAAAATATTCTGACTTTGGACCGGTAATTTCAGCAGATAATAAAATGTTATTTTTTACATCTAGAAGACCAGGAAGTATTGGTGGAGAAGTAAGTGAAACGGGTGAGGAGTATGAAGATATTTATTTTTCAAAAAGAGAATCTAAAGGTGAATGGGATAAAGCAGAAAATATTGGAGAACCAATAAATACGTTATCTCATGATGCTGTTGTTGGATTGTCTCCTGATGGAAAAACACTGTTGATTTATAACGGAGTAAGTAAAAAAACGGGAAACATTTTAATCACTAAACAAAATGAAGATGGTACTTGGATGGAGACTTCAGGAATTAAGGGTGATGTAAATACAAAACATCATGAAACTGATGCATCTTTATCTTTTGATGAAAAAACGTTATTTTTTGTTTCTGATAAACCAGGTGGATTTGGTAAGCATGATATATATATCGCACATTGGGACGAAGAGAAAAATGAATGGGGTAAATCAGAAAATGTAGGTCCTACTTTAAATTCAGAGTTTGAGGAAAAAGGTGTGTTTTTTCATCCTGATAATAAAACATTATACTTTTCATCTCAAGGTCATAAGACAATGGGAGGCTTAGATATTTTTAAAGCTGAATATAATGCTGAAGAAAACACTTGGTCAGAGCCGGTAAATATTGGTTCACCTATTAATACACCTGATGATGATGTGTATTTTGTATTGTCAGGTGATGAGAGGTTTGCTTACTATTCATCTTATAGAGCAGATGGATTAGGGGAAAAGGATATTTATAAAATTACTTTTTTGGGTAAAGAAAAAGAACCATTGGTGGCTGGTGTTAGTGGTAGAGAAAATCTAGAAAATGAATTAACATCAAGAGGATTGTTTGATAACAAACCGTTAGTTTTGATTAAAGGGAAGGTAATTAACGGAAGTACAAATGAACCATTAATAGCTACAGTTTCTATTGTGAATAGAAAGACGAATGAGAAAATTGCAGATGTTTTAACTGATGAAAAAGGAAGCTACATGAAGGTGATTAATGGAGGGAATGAATATGCTTTATCAACTTCTTTACCTGGATTTACAGTTGCATCTGAAGTTATAAAAACTACTAAGTCAGATTCGGGTACTGAAATTGTTATAGATCTTAAATTGTTTCCTGCTGTTGAAGGAGCCGAGTTTGCTTTAAGAAATATTTATTATACATTTAATAAATCCGATTTGAGAAATAAATCGATTAAAGATTTAGATATGTTAGTTACAGTTATGAATGAGAATCCAACTTTAAAAATTGAATTAGGAGGACACACAGATTCAAGAGGTCCAGAATGGTCTAATAGAAAACTATCTAGAGAAAGAGCTGAAGCTGCTGAAAAATATTTAATTAGAAAAAATATAAACCCGAATAGAGTTAGTTCTAGGGGGTATGGTGAGACTAAGCTTGAAATTTCAGATGCCGAAATTAATAAAATGGCAACAGGAAAAGAAAAAGAGGCAGCTCATCAACAAAATAGAAGAACAATTGTAACGATAACAAGTCACTAAATACATATTAATTTTTTTAAAAAACTCTGTCAATTTTGACGGAGTTTTTTGCTTTAAAGACAAGACTATGAAATACCTAATTTTAAGTGCAATTCTTTTTATTGCACTCCATTCAAAAGCACAAGAATATAATCTTTCAGATTTTTTTATTTATAATGAAGTGTTAGCACAAAAAACGGATTCAATTTTTCAAACGTTGAATGATACGTCAAGAATAGGTCAAATGATTATACCTGCTGCTGGTAGATATGGAAAGTCTGATGAGTATATAAATGATTTAATCAAAAAAAAGTATATAGGTGGAGTATTGTTGTTGAATGGAACAAAAGAAGGTTTTAAATCTAAAGTTAAATCATATAACAAAACAAACATGGGGTTACCCTTACTCTTTTCTGCTGATGCAGAGCCCTCTTTAATCGGTTATAAAATTAAAGGAACTAAACCGGTTAAAAAAGCAAATGCAATGATTTCAAGACATGAGGTCGAAAAATATGCAAAAATAATTTGTGAAGAGCTTAAATATATAGGTATTAATTATAATTACGCGCCTGTTGTAGATCTGTCTCCAAATAAGGTGATAAGTAATAGGAGTTTTGGTGATAATTCAGATACGGCAAAAGTTTGGGCAAATATCTTCATAAAAGAAACTCAACAGCAAAATATAGTTGCAACAGCAAAACATTTTCCAGGGCATGGCTATGTAGTTGGTGATACACATAAAAAATTGGTGTATATTGATGGAATGATGAAAGAGGTTGGGAATTATGTACCTTTAATTGAATCGGGCCTAATTTCAATAATGGTGGCACATATTGCAATAAAAAATAACGAAAAGTATACTACCAATAACATGCCGGCAACGTGTTCGCGAAAGATTGTGACAGATTTATTGAAAATCCAAATGAATTTTAATGGACTCGTTATCACAGATGCTTTAAATATGGGTGGCGTAGTTAGTATCCCTAATTGTGAACTGAAAGCAGCTAAAGCAGGGTGCGATATATTATTAATGCCTGTGGATGAAAAAAAAGCAGTGCTAGATATACTGGCTGAACTTTCAAAAAATGCGCAATTCAAACAACAGATTTATGCTTCCGTGAAGAAAATAATTAGATTAAAAATTTGCTTAGGTTTAATTTAAATCCTAGTTATATTAATAAAAGTGGCGTATTACTTTTTTATTTAAGCGAATAAGATTATATTCGCGATTCTTAAATTTAAACACAAAAGCAGCAATGGCAGTTATTGGAAAAATACAAAAAAATTCACTTCTTTTATTATTAGTAATTGGAGGGGCAATGTTAGCATTCATTTTTACAGACTTATTAAGTAATGTAGGTGGTGGTGAAGAACAAACTCAAACAGCAAATATAGCTGGAGAATGGAATGATAATGATGAAGCAGAATTAACGAAATTAAATACTAATTTCGTTAGTAGAGCAAAACAAACATTTTACTCTAACCAAGGTAATCAAGGTAAAGAGTTTTCTCGTGAACAAGAACAAGCAGCAAAAGATCAAGCTTTTAATGAATTAGTTCGTAGAAAATTAATGAACATTGAATTAAACGCATTAGGATTAGCTGTTTCTGCTGAGGAATTAAATGATATGGTGTTAGGTAACCATATTCACCCTTGGATTTCAGGTGAAAGAAGTTTTCAAAATTCATTAGGTGAATTTTCAAAAGATTCTGTTGTGAAATATATTAGTTTTTTAGAAGCTGAACCAAACGGTATTGATACGGCAGCTTATACAAATTGGACTAATGCTAAAAATGGGTGGAAAAAATTTGAAGTTGAAATTGCTGACGCTAGAAAAGCAGATAAATACGTTACTTTAGTTAAAAAAGGTGTGTATGTAAATTCTTTAGAAGCAAAAAATCAATATAATGGTTCTCAAGAAAAAAGAAATATTAGTTATATAATTAAAAAATATTCTGATATTAAACCTGAAGAGGTTGAATTTGGAGATGAAGATTTAAAAGCTTATTTTAATGCTCATAAAACTGATAAGAAATATGAAGTTAAAGATGAACAAGCAATACTTGATTTTGTTGAGTTTCCAGTTGTAGCAACTCAAGATGATGTTGATGATGCCATTGAATCTTTAGAAAGAACTAAAGAGTCATTCATTAAAGCGACTAATAACTTAGGTTTCATGTATAATAAAAGTGATGAAGCTTTTTATACTGATACTGTAGTGTTTAAAATGGGAACTGATAAATTAACTTTTGATGCTGGGACAGGAAGTTATTTATACCCTTCTGTAGCGGATGAAGCAATTCAAGCAGCAGATAGTGGTGCTGTTGTAGGACCATTTGTTGCATTAAATTCGAATAATGAAAGAATTTCATTTATTATAAAAGTGGGGAATTTTGATCCGAATGGAAATGAAGAGCAAGCTTGGGTAAGACACATTTTAGTATCAAATACAGGAAGAACAGAAGAAGAAGCTAAGAAAAGAGCGGATAGTGTTGTAACTGTAATTAAGGCTAATAATAATTTCACTGAAATGGTATCAGTAATTTCTGAAGATCCAGGTTCTATTAGTACTGGTGGTGAATATAAATGGTTTCCAAAAGGAAGAATGGTTGAATCATTCGAAAATGCTTCTTTTAATGGGGCTAAAGGGAAATTGCAAGTTGTAAAAACTACATATGGTTATCATATTGTTGAGGTTATTGACAGAAGAGTAGCAAAAGCAAGAATTCTTTTACCAGTTGTTAAAACTATTAAAGCAAGTATTGCAACTAAACAAGCAGTTGAAGATTTAGCATATGAATTTATAGCTGATGTAAATGATAATCAAACTGATTCAGCATTTCATACAGTAGCGATTAGTAACGGCTTAACGGTTAAAAATTCTAATTTATCAATGAAATATCAATCTGCTATTGGTTTTGACAACGTAGAGTCAATTAAGAAATTTTGTTTTGCAAAAGATGCCGCTAATGATGATATTTCTGATCCAATTTTAGATAAAGGATTTTATAAAGTAGCTATCATTAATAATACAATGGCTCAGGGAATACCGAATTTTGAAGGTATTAAAAATCAAATGAAATTTGTGGCTAAAAAAGAAAAGCAAGCTGAATTTTTTATGGAGCAAATGAGTGGGACTTCTAACTTACAAGAAATATCAGCTAAATTTACAGAATTAAAAATTCAAAATGCTGTGGTAACGTATAACATCAATACTATTACTGGTGGTGGTGGTAATGAGCCTGAAGCTGTAGGAGCAATTTTCTCTTTACCAGCCGATAAAGTAGGTTCAATGTTAAGTCCTATTCAAGGTGTTTCTGGGGTTTATGTGATAATTGTAGATGAAATAATTGCTGCACCAGAAACAACAGATTATACTACAGATAGATTAAGTTTAACAACTTCACGTTTATCGGGTGTTGATCAAGCAGTAATCAAGGCGCTTAGAGAAAAAGCTAACGTTATTGATAACAGATCTAAAATTGATATTCAAGGAAGATAGTCTTCTTAAAATAGAATATTTAAAAACGCTTTCAATTTATTGGAAGCGTTTTTTGTTTAACTTAGTATTATGAAATTTAAATCACCTACCGAATCAGAAGCAATATCAACTAAAATTGTATTACCAAATGATACAAACCCACTAGGAAACCTTTTTGGAGGTAGATTGCTAGCTTGGATGGATGAAATTGCATATATATCAGCAAATCGTCATAGTAGACGTGTGGCAGTAACTGCATCAATTAATAATGTGTCTTTTAATAAGCCAATTAAGTTAGGAGAAACAATTACATTAATCGCTAAAGTATCAAGAGCATTTTCAAGCTCAATGGAGGTGATTATAGATGTCTTTGTGGAGAATAGAGTAAACGGTGAGCAAACGTCAAGTAATCAAGCCATTTACACTTTTGTAGCAGTTGACCAATTTGGTACACCAATTCATGTTCCTGAATTAAGACCTGAAACTGAGGAAGAGATAAAACGGTTTGAAGCAGCATTGCGGAGAAAACAATTAAGTTTAATATTAGCAGGTAAACTTAAGCCGTCTGAAGCTACTGAGTTGAAAGCATTATTTGAAGCTAAAGAGCAGGATTAAATACCCTTCAGTTTTTTAGTGCTTTTGAATAACTTATTCAAAAGTGTTGATAAAATCGTTGATTTTAAATAGGAATCAAAATCCAAACTATTTAATTTCGTTCTTCCTTATTAAAATAAATTATTCGTGGCTAAAACATTAAAAAAAGTGGCAGAAACGCCTTTGATGAAACAATACAACCAAATTAAAGGTAAATATCCTGATGCGTTGTTATTGTTCAGAGTTGGTGATTTTTACGAAACCTTTCGTGAAGATGCTGTTCAAGCGTCAAAAATTTTAGGAATTGTTTTAACAAAACGTAAAAACGGAACGGCTTCTGAAATTGCATTAGCAGGCTTTCCTTATCATTCGTTAGATACTTATTTACCAAAATTGGTAAGAGCAGGTTTACGTGTCGCAATTTGTGATCAGTTAGAAGATCCTAAGATGACAAAATCTATTGTAAAAAGAGGAGTTACTGAATTAGTTACGCCTGGAGTGTCTTACAATGATAAAGTTTTAGA
>Ga0256824_10000239_pt1 | contig 20022 bp, 30 predicted proteins | sample CV67metaG_FD_191570 | JGI IMG/M metagenome (GOLD analysis project Ga0256824, IMG submission 191570) | Hydrothermal vent microbial communities from East Pacific Rise, Pacific Ocean - CV67 | ecosystem: Environmental > Aquatic > Marine > Hydrothermal vents | place: Pacific Ocean: East Pacific Rise...
TTTCCTAAAAGAATTCCCTGAATGGAGGTTTGCTATTTGGTTAAATGAAGATGGTTATGATATCTTTGGAGAAGCAATAGTCCAAATTGATAAATTTAAACCAACCGCATCTACTTTATCAGAAGAAAATGCAATTCCTTTTCTAGTTGAATTAGAAAAAATTCAAAATAATGAAGGTGACTGGAAGGAATATAATTTAGAAACTATTTCTCAGCAAGAAAATCAAGATAAAACAGACTCAATTACAAAGAGAAATATTGATAAATTAACTAAATTTATTGAAGTTGAACAAGAGAAATATGAAAATGATGAAGTTAACTCTTGTCTTAAATTAGTTGATAGGAATACTGATACTTGTTCAGTATCTCCAAGATATTTGATTACTGAATATGTGGATTCTGATATTGAAGGATATTCAGATTCTGAAGAAGGGAAAAATAGAACTGCCGAACTGTTTGATAAAATGTCTAATTTAATTGAATATGTAGGGAATTGGCCAGATGGAAAAATTGATTATGATAGAGAATATTTTAACCCAGATGATATATTGTTTGAACATAGATATTTAGAAAATCCAAAAGATTTCTTAGAAAGTGAAATTAGATATGAAAGAAAAGAACCAATTACTAAGTTTGAAGATTTAGTAATAAAATTTAGAAAATCGTTAGATTAATTACGAAATCCTTTACAGGAAATCGTAAGAGCTTACATACGAAAGTATGTAAGCTCTTATCTCAATAATTATCCCTATCCATTCTGATACCTGAGACCATTATTGATGTAAATAACACGCTAATAGCGAGGGATATCCACATCCCTTTTGCTACTTCCACCATCTCTCCATATGCCATCCCTACTGGGAGGATTAAATATCCAAATCCCAACACCAAAATCAAACTTATTGTTAGATCTTTCATTGTGTATCCTTTCCGTAAATAGAATATCTATCTACAAACTCTAGCGTGAAGCCGAGTTTACCATACCTGGTCATATATAAATATATGTCTTAATCTCCAATTTCCAAAACAGAGACTCATTATAACACCGAAATTAGTTAAAAATAAACTTAACTAAAAAACTGAACTAAGTGTTATAAGAGTGAAAAAAGGGAAAAGTATTTATCCTAATTTCTTTTCCTGTTTATAGAAGTGTATAACGACAAACTTAAAAATAAATGACAATTATATAGATTTTACTATCAAAAAAGTCAATATAGTTTAAGGAAACTTTAAGTTTGGATAGGTTATAATTTTTACAAACAGGGAAAGGATATTATATGAAAAATATATATTTGTTTATTACATATATGGTGATGGCTCAATCATCATATGGGAACATCGTAGAGCCAATAGACACAACTATACAAAAAGAAATAGTCGTAGATAGATTCGAATCGAAAGAAGAATCTAATCTATATGTCGGAGTCGGAATAGGACTCTCAAAAGTTGAAGGTTCAATTACCTCAACTACAAATACCTCTTTTATTTTAGGGTATTTTATTAATGAATTTAGTTCTGCTGAATTAAGATATTTATCATTAATCTCAAATCCAAAAAATGAAACAAATAACCAATCTTTGGAATTATTTTCATTCTTTATAAAACAATCAATACCATTAGACTTAATAATTAAACCATATGTATTAATCGGATACGGTAATGTAAAATACAGTAATGTTAATGAAGCATCATTACAATATGGAGTTGGATTAGAATATGCACAATCTAAAAAAGTTAATATTTTTATAGATTATATAAACTATTTTAATGGAACTATTGATGATACAGAAAACTCAGACATAACAGCACTTAATCTTGGTGCTATATATAACTTTTAGGAGATGAATAGATGATAAAAATTATACTAATATTCACAATTTTATTTACAAGTGCGTTCTCAATTGAAAAATATAGATTTATAGGATTAAATCTATCAGCAGTTAATACAACTTTCAATACAGGAGAATCAGAAACAGATGCAGTTATAGGTATAGTCGCAGGTATTCAATCTCATGAATGGAGATTAAAAGGGTCGATTGATTTCGATTTTAGTGGTTATTCTGAATTTTCTGTAGAAACAGATAAATTATTTAAAAGAATTGATTTTGAAGATTTTAAAATGAAACCTTATGTTGGAATATCTGTAGGATATTTTAATCATGAAAATATGGAAACTGATAAATCTATATTTGGACTTCATGGAGGAGCAATTATTAACTTAACTGATGATTATGATATAGATATTTCTATATCTCATAAAGTGGGTCGTGATTCATCTTCTTTAGATAGTATGAATAGTTTAAGTGTTAATTTAAACTACTTTTTTTAATTGATAAGTGAAAAGGATATTATTAATATGGATAGGTATAATCTATTTATCCAGTCCTTCTAACGCTGACATTCAAAGCTTAAAAGAAGAACTATCGACATGGATTAAAAAAAACGAGGATCTTAACAAAGAATTATTTATGCTGGAGTCTACACATATAAAGATACAGCATGATGAAATTGATGAAAAGACAACATTTATAAAGAAAAAAATTAAAAAGAAAAATAGAAGAAAAAGACGAAGATGTGTTAAAAAGAAATCTATAGTTAAAAACTATAGTGAAAAGATGGGCAGATTTAAGTAGTATTTAGACTAGTCCCAAAAGGACTAGAATAATGAAACTAATGTCTCAATGTCTTCTTTACTAAACTCAGAAGAACCAGCAAATTCAGATAACAATTCAAAAGTAACTTCATCTTTAGAAACTACTCCTAACATATTTAAAATAAGTTGATTTCTCATAATTGATATTTTAGACATACTGAAATCATCACTAATGTCAATGAATCCTTTATTATCATATCTTACATACATTTTTAGCAAATGAGGAATCATACTCCATTCATAAGAAAGGAAACAGCTAAATAATAGATTCATTCTATGATCTAAAAAGTCATTGTCTTCTTCTCGAGCACAGTATTTGTCAATAATATGGTCAATAATATTAGGTAATTTCTTTTTAATTGAAATCTCTAAAATCCAAAAGATTTTATCTCCATCCCAGGGTGAAAAATCAGAAAGTTCATCATCAAAATATTTAATAATACTCTTCTCATTTTCTTTAATGAATAAAGAAGGATGAATCATAAGATTTTCCCCTACTTTAAAATCAACATTAAATGAACGTGAGTCAACAGTTCCTTTTCTTTCAGAAATAGTCTCTAGCATCTCTTTAAGTTGAATTTCATCATTTAAGATAATTTTTTCAAAATACATTCTATTTAAGATTTCACTTAAATTTACATTTTCAATAGGCATAACTGAACTGATTTTACCATCAATATCAGTAATATATTCTAAGAAATCAAAATTATTTTTGAAATCATAATAACTTCCTTTGATTTTTTTACCTAAAAAAGACTCTACTGCATCAATATCATAAAGAATAACTTTATTATCTGTATGTTTATTGTAAAATTTAATTATATCTCTAATCTTTTCAATACCCTCAGCATCATCTTTTTCAACAGAAAGATTGAAGTCAGCAAATCGACTATCTTCTGTTTCAAAATCTAATTGAGATTGAATAGATACATTGATTTTTTTGCCACCAAAATGAACAAATACAGATAAAAAATCTTGTTTGTTCTCTAAGTGTTGAATTAAATGAACATGCTCTTCACTGTTGTAATGAATACTTGAAATTGGTTCAGAAGTAGTTGAATTACCCTCAGCATCAGTAATAGTTACAAAAATATTACTTTCTCTTTGTAATTTCTTTGGAATTTTAAACTTCATCTTATTATGGGTGATAGAACCATCCATGTTTTTGATAATTTTTTCAAATTTATGTAAAGGGAATTCTACCATTACATTGTCTTTTTCAATTCTAATATTATCTTTAATAATATTTAAAACTAATCCTCCCATTTTATAATTTTTTCGATTATGAATATGGTTTTTAACGCTATATGCCATTTTGTTCCTTTGTTTGTTTTTAATTTTTTCGAAATTAATCGATACCTTGTTCTAAGAAGATTTTTAAGAAAACCTTCATCTCTTCATGATTACCAAGAAATATCTACAATATACTTTCCTTCTGCAATAATTTCCTTATTACATAAATCCTGAAATAAAATATAAGACATACACATAACATGCTCTTTATTTTTAAATCTTTCTAAACTTTCTAAATCGTATTTATTTAATTTTCTTTTTCTAACTGAATATGATTTACTTATATCATTATTTAACTCTTCATCACTTGATTTTAATCGCCACAATCACCAGATTGAGGTAAGGATTCAGGCTCAAGTTGCCTCTTGTTTTAATTTATCTAAATACTAATTGTTTTATTAGTATATTCCTTCCTCCACATACATCTCTGTCGCAGTAAAAGCCTTCCCCTTTTATTATTTTATTTCCACCTAAATTTATCATTATTTCTCCATCCCAAGTTCTTGTCTTACTTGTATACGATTCATTACATATTACTAAATGTTTCCCATACTTTCTACACATCCACTCTAACATATTCTGAAATTCATAATGCTTTAATCCCAACATCTCTCTTGCTGTTCTTCTTCTTATCTTTCTTATTCCAGATTTTATTACCATTTTTTTAGTTTCAAATTTTGGTAAAAATATTACATCATAATTCATTACTAAATAGTGCGATAATCTTTTATGTAAATCATTTACTAAATCATTTTTTCGATTTTTTAATTTAGCAATATTCTTTTCTATATATTCTAATCTATCATTATCTCGTTGATTCCAATCCCTTTTTTTATAAATCTTAGCTCTTTCTTTTAATAGATTATCAACTTTTTTCATCAATGGATATAATATATCTTTTGAAAAATTATCTCCAATAATTAATGCTTCTTTTGCTGAATAACACGTTTGAAATGTTCGCACTCCTGGGTCTAAAGCTATTACTTTTACTTCGCCTTGGATATCGGCTTCTGTTATATGATATTTCTTTACACTTAAGAATATTCTTCTGTTTCTTATTGTTACTACTGCCATTGCATTAATTGCTTCATTCGGAATTTCTTCTGTTATATGAACTTTCCCAAATAGTCTTGGGTATGGAACTCCTTTTTTACTTAATTTTTGTATTGTAAAATATTGTTGAGGGCTTTTTGCTTTCTTAAACGTAATTTCTCCAAAATTTGTTTCTCTATTTTCTTTTTTCCTTTTATTCTCTTTCATTATTTCGAATTGTTTCTTTTTTGCCTCATTTACTGCTTCATCACAAAGATTAGAGTTAAATATTCCTTCATAATTCTCGAGTTCTTCTTTGCATTGAATTCTAATTTCAGATCTAATTTCTTGATAATTTTCTATAAAATTATCGAAATCTTCTTTTATTTTCTCTACAGCTAAGTTCCATGCTCTTCGATTTAAGTCAAATCCATTCTTGTATGCTTTTTCATTCTCTGGATATATCCTTATTTTCTTGCTTATTATTGCCTCTTTTCCGTTTCTTACTATCTGCTGACCGTTTTCCATAGTAGGAATTGCAGAAGCTGGTAATAAAACCGATAAGCTCTCTTTGATTGAACTTTTCGGTGCTAATCTCGTCATGAATGGATTTAATTTCTCCTCCAGATAATTCGATAATCCATTGAATAAGTCCGAACCCAGAACGGGCGAGTCTATCACCATTGGTAACCACAACTTCTGTTGGAGTTCCTGACATTGCTGATTCCAGAATGGTTTTAAGTCCTTTACGTTGAAAGTTGAAAGCAGAGGCAATATCAGTGACAAGGGTGTGTTCTGGATATTTATTTTGAAGTTCGATAATTTGGTGTTCAAGACTAGATTGTTGTTTTTTAGAACTGACTCTTGCATAGATAAACTTCTCTCCTTCAATATTATTTTCAACAATTCGTAAATGACCACCGGGAGTGTAAGTAACTTCTACATCGATTGTTTTTTCTTTAATCCAACGACGAATAGTTTCAGAAGATACACCGTATTTTTTGGCTAAAGCCGTAGTGGAGTATTTTTTCATAAAAAGAGTATATCACAATATTTTAAATAAAACAAGGTTTATGGTCTTTATTTCGTTTTTTCTTTACAGTTAATCCATATTCCTTATTTACAATTGCTTCAAACTCATGATAATCTACTCTAAATACAGTTTCTTTTGTCATATATCTTCCTTTTTTGATATCCTATTATAACACGAAATAGATTAAAAGAAACTTAGTTTTTTATATTTTAAATCCTATAACAACGGACAAACAAGCTTGCTTGTTAATTTAATATTAAGGAATAAAATATGAAAATATTTATTACCAGTCTAAGCCTAGGTGGTGCAGAAAGAATTGTCAAAGAACAATTAGAGAAGAATAAAGATAGCAATATCACTCTAATTGTGCTTTACAATAAAAGCACTGAATACAAAATACCATCTAATGTTAATATCATTAGACTAAATGGTAAAATAGAATTTGGAAGAACACTTTTCCAAGAGATTGCTAATAATGGAGAACATTTAGTTTGTCATTTAGCTTCAAATAATACATTGAAGTATTTGTATAAGTTAAATGTAAAAGTATCTATCGTTTTTCATAATGATAAAAGAGGTTGGAAAAATACATCAAATGTATTTAACCATAAAAATGTTATTAACTTAATAACTGTTTCTAAACATATTAGAAAACAGCTTGAGCCACTAACAAAAAAACCTATTATTGATATTAGACATACAGTTTATATCAATCATGAGAATAAGGTTTATAAAACAAGAAAGGAGTTAGGATTACCAACTGATAAGAATATTATTGGTATGGTTGGCAGAATTGCTCCACAAAAAGATTATCTTTATGCTTTAGAATTAATTTCTGAAATGGATAAGGATTATATCTTAGTGATTGTTGGCGGTTATGAAGAATCAAATAAAGACTATATGAAATTATTGATTTTTAAAACAGTTCAATTAGGTATTCAGGATAGAGTAATCTTTACTGGATTTAAATCAAATGCCTATGACTACATGGCTAATTTTGATATTGGTTTAAATACCAGTCATTATGAGGGGTTGTCAATAGCAACTCAAGAGATGCTTTCCTTTGAAAGAAGAGTGTTTCTAAGAAGTAATGATGGTCAAAAAGAAATATTAGATTTAAACTCTAATATTACTTACTTCCAAAAAGGTGATGACTTTGAAATTAATTCGATTCATACCATGAATGATGTAAGTGAAGAGATGAAAAAAGTTTCTTATATTAGTAAGAACCAATGGAACTTACTAAACTATATAGATTATAGTCCAAAAAAAGAAACACTTTTTTTAACTCAGAATCTTGGGTTAGGTGGAGCACAACGTTCTTTAGTAAATTTAATTAAAATGACTGGTCATGACTTAGTAGTCTTGAATGAATCAAATTATGATGAATTTATTATTGAGTTATTTAGAAATAAGAATAATGTTGAATATATTGATAAGAAAAATGTATTTGATATTTGTAAAGGGTTATTCCCTCTTCTTTCTGAGTATGAAAAAGTTGTCTTCTGGAATTTAGATCCAAAAGTTAAACTACTAATAGCGAAATTTTTTCCGAACTTGAAAATCTATGACGTTAGTCCTGGTAATTATTGTTTGGATGAACTAAAAGCAGAAACTACATTTATTAATGGTATATCTTATAATGAAGTAGATTACTTTAATCAAATTGAAAGATTTGTATCTAAGTATGACTTTTCTCATGAAGACTTCTTGTATAAAGAAGAAATTATGAAAAAAAGTGATGTTATTGTGAATGGTGTAGTTGCTCCAAAAAATAAAAAGGAGGATTATACTTTCAAAGGTAAAGGTCTTCTTTTGGGACGTATTGCTAATAGTAAATATGTTTCAGAAATTGTGAAATCATTTAATAACCTTGATATTACTCTTGATGTAATTGGTAGTGTAGGAAGACATGAAGAAGATTATTTTAAAAATAATGTTGAACCATTTCTTTCAAGTAATATTAATTTATTACCAGCAACCAATAAAGCACAAGAGGTTATGACTAATTATGATTTTATTATTGTATTAGGAATTAATCAAGGCTCTCCAAATACAGTCTTAGAAGCAATTTCTGTTGGACTACCAGTTATCTCTAATGATAGTGGTGGAACAAAAGATATGCTTGCTGAATCTGGAATTTTGTTAGATGAGATAGATGAAGAGAAAATTACTTCAGCTGTTAAATTAATGAGAGATGATTACACAAATTTTACAAAAAGGAGTAAAAAACGAAGAATATCTCTTTTAGAAGAGTATTCAATGAAAAAATTTCAAGAAAATTATGAAAATTTATTGAAATAAATAGAGTTGAAGGTTTTTCTTATAAATCTTCTTAAAACAAAAAAGCACAAATTTATTTTGTGACTTATTAAAAAACAAAGGTATAAAAAATGATACAATCAATTAAAAGATTCTTCGGAATCACAACAGAGACAGCAGTAGAAGCACCAGTAGTTAAGACAGCAAGAGCATATGACAGAAAAGAAGAAGGGTTCTTGTTCTCTTTTGCATTTCCTGAGTTAGCGGAACTGATTGTCCCGGCACAATTTCATGCTTTTAATGAGTATATCGGAATATATGGTATTAGTGAAACAGCAGTGGAATTGTTTTTCCCTGAAGCAATGAATATAAAAATAGATGATAATCGTATAGAGTTTGCACTAGATGGTGTAAATGTTGTCATTGAAATTAACGGAGATGTAATATTTGATATCGCACCTACACCTACAGCTAAAACTGTAAGACTGAGAAGAAATTCTAATAGATATATTTTTGAAGATGACGATAATGATATTTGTTTTCTCTTCTGGATGCTAGAAGATGATGATGGATATTACGAAAGTGATATTTCTGTATCTAGAGATGGAATTGAGTTTACTTCAGATGAAGTCTCTTCAATGGAAGATATTGAAGACATGATGGCTTCAATTGAAGATCAAGTAGAGTTGAAAGAGACTTATGAACCAGATCCAATTGTTGAAGATGAAGTTGAATTAACTGAATCTTATACATCTGATCCAATTGAAGATGAATCAGATATTGTTCCTGAACCAACTGAAACAACAGTAGTTGAAAGTTCAGTAGAAGTAGAAGATACATCAGATTCTACAGTAGAATCTGATACATCGTATTAAATTCTACAATCCCAGGCCTCTTTGGCTTGGAATTATTAAAATTAAACTCTTTCTAAGAAGAACAATGTTATTATACATATAATTAATAGAAGGAAAACAATGACTCTCTTAGAAGCGTATACAATAACAAAACCTTTTTATACCAATTATGAAAAAGAAAAACCATTTTTAAGTTCAGAAATATCTTTAATTAAAACAAAAATAAATGGAATGACACGACACTATTTCTGGGTTCGTAATTCTGAAGGTAAAACAGTAGAAAAACTAATATCTAAGAAAAAATATGATAGCTATAATATTAAAGAAGAGGTGAACTCTATTATGTTAATAAAGAAAATAGAAGAAAATATGTTTATTACCTCAGTAGGTCTTGTAAGTGAAGAAGAATTTTATAAAGCTGAAGATATTATGGAGAATACTAAATATTTAAAGAGAAGAGAAGTAGAAATAGATTCCTTATATTTAGATGTAAAAGGAAGAGAACTTATATACATAGGAACATTAATAGTCAAGCCAGAACATGCTACAAAAAGCGAATATAAATTTCAATTATTCGATATAGAAATGGAACGTTTCATTGATTTTGCTTCTGTTAAGTTAGTCGAATTTTCGAGTATATATAAAGAGAATATATATGTAAATATCGGACGATTCGAATCTGAATCAAAAAGATTAAGATAATTAAAGGAAAGTAATGACTATTTTAGAAGCATACAATATAACAAAGAGTTTTCAAACTTATTTTGGAAAAGAGAAACCTTTTTTAAGTTCAGAAATCATGTTAATTAAAATAAAAAATTTCAATAGATTGATACATTATTATTGGTTTGTTGGGCAGAATGGGAATAGAATTAAAAAGACAATGTCTAAGAAAACATATGATAGTTATATTGTGAAAGAAATAGAGAACACAAGCTCTAATAAATCACTAAAAAAAATTGATGAATCATTATTTCTTACATCAGTAGGGCTTGTAAGCGAAGAAGATTTTTATAAAGCTGAAGATATTATGGAGAATACTAAATTTCTAAAGAGAAGAGATTTAGAAATAGATTCTGTATATTTGGATATTAAAGGTAGAGAATTCCTATATATAGGAGATTTAATAATTAATCCAGAAAATAGAAAAGAAAAAATATATAAATCACAATTATTAAATTTAGAAAATAAAATGTTTATTTACTTCTCCTCTCTTAAATTAGTTAAATTTTCGCATAAATATAAAAAAGAAGTCTCTCTAGATAATATAACAATGTTTAAATCAGAATCAAAAAGGTTAATATAAGCATACTCTAAGAGAAAAAAAGATATACTAAATATAATTAATAGAAGGAAAGTAATGACTATTTTAGAAGCATACAATATAACAAAGAGTTTTAATACAAATTATTTTCAAATAAATTACTTTCAAACAAATTATGAAAAAGAAAAACCATTCTTGAGTTCAGAGATTACTTTAATAAAAACAATAGTAGAGAAAAAACTAAAACATTACTATTTAGCACCTAATGCTGATGATAGAATTATTTCAAAAGCGATTTCTAAGAAAAAATATGATAGTTATCAGATAAAAGAAGAAATCCTCCCTCAAATGTCAAAAAAGAGAATAAAAGAAGAAATGTTTTTTACATCAGTAGGTCTCATAAGCGAAGAAGATTTTTATTTAGCTGAAGATATTATGGAGAATACTGATTTTCTAAAAAGAAAAGACTTAGAAATAGATTCTGTATATTTAGATATTAAAGGAAGAGAATTCCTATATACAGGAGACCTAATCATGAATCCAAAAAAAAGAAGAGAACAAAAATACAAATCACAATTATTGAGTTTAAAAAATAAGATATTTATACATTTGACTTCTGTTAATTTACTTGAATTTTCGCATAAATATAAAGAAGATATATGTATAAGAGTAACTGACTTCAAATCAGAATCAAAAAGATTAAAATAATGACTCTTTTAGAAGCATATAATATAACAAGAGTCTTTGAAACAAATTACGAAAAAGAAAAACCATTTTCTAGTTCAGAGATTGAGTTAATAAAAACAACAATAGATAAAAAAGTAAAGTATTATTATTGGATTCATCATCATGAAGATGATAGAATTATTGCAAAAATGATGTCTAAGAAAAAATATAACAGCTATGATATAAAAGAAAAACATAATAATATTATGACAAAAAAAAGAATAGAAGAAAAAATGTTTCTAACTTCAATAGGTCTTGTAAGCGAAGAAGATTTTTATTTAGCTGAAGATATTATGGAGAATACTAAGTTTTTAAAGAAAAAAGATTTAGAAATAGATTCTGTATATTTAGATGTTAAAGGAAGAGAATTCTTATATACAGGAAATTTAATAATGAATCAAGGATATATGACAGAAAAAATATATAAATCACAATTATTTGATATAAAAAATAACCGATTTCTGAATCTGAGTTCTCTTAAATTAGTTGAATTTTCATATGAATATAAAAAAGATATTCATATTGACATAATATATACAGCAGAATCAAAAAGATTAAAATAAGCTATATCTAAGGACTTCTTAGGTATAATTGTATATAAAAAGAAAGGTTCTTATGCAAGAAATATTAATTGAGTTACTTCAAACTCTCGGAGAAGAAGATGTTAAAAAATTATGTGATAGATGCCTCTTAGGTGATGCTGATATTGAAACTGTGATGAATGTATTAGATTTTTCGGAGGATGCTTAATATGGCAAGATTTGTTGATGAAAAGCACTATTATTTCTCTATGTTCTCTAAATCTGATGGAATGTATATAAAAGATGGCGAGTTTGAATTAAAACTGGATACAGAAACAGTAAACTATTATTTAAAAAAATATACTTTACAAAAAGGACGATTCTCAAATGCATTTAGAAAAATACTCTGTAATGATGGAGAAGAAAGATTTTTCAATAGAGAACATCTAGAATATATTGAATCAGAAAAAGCAGAAGAACTATCAATAAAAGATATTGAGATAGGGGAAATTCTAAAATATCGTCATGGTTCTGAAGCCGTATATATAGGTTCTTTTTATAATGATGGCTATTATTTAGACAAAAGGAGAAGATTTCATTATTTTTATGAAGTTGATAATGATTATTTAAGACAAGAAACAAATTTAAAAGGTTTCAAGGAAATTGTTGGATTTAATCCAAAATACAATGATAGATTAGAAAATTATTTAAATCTACTTGAAAAAAAGAGGGGAATCCATTTATCTATAAGATAAAGAGAGAAACTTTAAAAGTTTCTCTTCTTACTTTTCCGTCCCATATTTCTAATATGGTTATATGACGGATTAGGAGAATCTCCTTCTTTTGTATCTTCAACTCCTAAAGATATATGTTTTTCTACAGAAAGAGGTTTAATTTCAAAAACTAACTCCTCTCTTAATAGATCTATTGGAGAATATGTTGTCTCATTTAAACAACTCTTACTTAGTAAAATATTCCCTTCTCCAATAGCTGCACCAATATCTCCTGCAGGTAAACATACAACAGGATAGTCAACACTAAATCTCTCAATTTCTTCGAGAAAGCTATCTTTTTCATCTTCAAAATAATAAATTGTCATTATAAATCCTTTAAATTTATTTCGTATACTAAAGAATCTTTATTATTGTCATAATAATTTTTCTCAACTTTTTGATAAACAAAACCACATTTTATTAATGTCTTTTGAGCAGCGGTGTCTCCAGATAAATGTTCAGCAATTATTTTCTCATTAGAAGAAATTTCTTTTAATAAAAAAGACAATAATTTAAACATGAATCCTTTGTTCCTATATCCATTTTTCATATAGATAGTATTTAATTCATAATGCTTTCCATTATAAACTGCAATAACATATCCAATTTGAACACCTTTATGCTCTAAAATATAGATGTTTAACCCATCATGATTCCAATATTTTTTCAAATATGCAGATTTTATATTCACTGATTCTCCATGAGTCTCAATAAATGTTTTCTCTGAATTTAAAATAAATAAGAAATCCTTATTTGGATTATATTTTCTAATTCTCATAATCTCTTCCTTTCAAATCAATTTAAATACTAAAATAGTATTTTGTATTATGTTATAGGAATATAAACGAAAAATAAGCTTATTATAAGTAGAAAAATAGTATAATTTATTAATATAAAAAAGGAAGAATATGTCAACATATAATGAAGCAAAGTTAATAAGAGGTTTTGATATAAAAGAATTGTCATTAACTGAATCAGAAGAATCTTCTTTATATCATCTTTTCACAGAGAAAAAAAACTCTTTAAATTATGTCTCTGAAATTAGTGCAGGAAAAGAATATCATATAGAAGGACACACTTCGATTATTGGATTTAAAAATGATTATGAAGCAGGAGATAAGTCAACAACAACAAGAGAGGCAATAGACCTTGAAGAACATATGGAATGGACAAATGACTATATGGAAGAGTTCAAAGAAGAATTAACTTTATTAATTCAAGAAGTCACTGAAAATAAAGTTATTATCCCTGATTTAAAATGGCTATTGGTTTATTACGAATATTAATTTTCATTCTTATAACATGATAACTACCTCGGTAGAAATTCAGTCAAAAGACTATAAAAGGCATGTTATGAACTTAAAAGAGTTAATGAGATTACCTCAAAATACAGATATATTAATTGGAGCTCTAAAATATTTAGAGTTAACAAATAAAGGGATTTGTTTAGACAAAGACCAAAAAGGATTACTTGATCAGGATAATAATCCTGTATCATTTGGAAAGGTGTATTATATAAACCCGCCAGGGTTATATCTTCCATATTACTGTATCCCAGTAAATTACAAACTGTTCTCCTTTCAATATCCAGATGAAGACCCTAAAGACTTACGATATCTTTGTTATCATGAAGATAAAGCTATATTTACGATTCAATCATTGTCAGGATATGGCAAGGAATTGTTTAAAGATATGGGATTTGATATTTATTCAAAAGAATTTCAACAAATTATTTTAAAAGATTAAATTCTTTTTCCAGTAAACTTTTAGTTTCTGGAATTAAGCTAAATATAATATAAATAAAGATATACTATAAAACATAAAGGATTAAAATGAAAAACCATATTGAATTAGCGATAGAAATATTAACAAAAGAATTAAACTCTATTGGAGAAGATGATGAATTTGATAAAGAAATGGGTGAAACTATCTCAGAAACAAGACAAGATAAAAGAACAATCAAAAGAACCAAAATCTTAGATAAAATTAATGATTTTAAAGAAGGTAATTATTCAGTTGAATATTCCTTAAAAGAAAAATCCGAAAAAACACAAATTTTAGATACATATTTTACACAATCACTTGAATGGTTTGGCTCAGCAGATGAAGAAGATATTGAACAAACATCTTTAAATATCTCAGAGAAATACAATATCTCACTATATGACTCACTTAGAATAGTTCAATTAGCTGATGATTTAATGATGTTGAATCTAAAAGTTACTTGCGAACCAAAAATGAAAAGACTTTTAGAAGATAGAAATGATGACACTTCAAAAAATTTCAAAAATAAAGAAACTATTCAATCTGAAATAAAAACAACAGAAGATAAAATCTTATTTATCTTAGATAAAAAAAGATTGTCTGAATCAGAATATGCTAATAAATATATCTCTTCATTAGAGCGTTTTAGAACGGATTCTAAAGGCTTTGGCAAGTTCCTTGACTTCCTTGTGGATTCAAGAGATTATGGTGTTATATCGTCATTTTGTGAATCTAATTGGGATGACTATGGTAAGTATCGTTGTGCTTTTGAAAATGAGACTATTGACATTAAAGATTTTAGATAATGAACATTAAATTACATATGGGCAGAATCAATATATTGTCTGCCATTTTAGAAAAGAAAGATGGTAAATACTCAATAATTATAGATAACTCTAATATGTTCTACAAGTTCTATATTCATTTATTTGTGGATATTTTAAATGGTAATTACTCAATTTCATATGTTGAGGATAATAAAGATAAAACTGATATTTTTGATTTTGGTAATCCTTTTGATAACTTAAAAGAATATATTTTATTATTTAAAGGAATGCCTGTTCAATTTATGATTTTAGATGAGTTAACAATTGAAAAAGGAATCGAAATAAAAGAGTTTAAATATAAAGAATTATCAATTGATGATTGTAAATAAAAGGAAAAACATGAAAAAAATATGGTTAGATTTAGAAATAGTAGGTGATATTGATGATGCAGTAACTTTAATTTTTGCAATTGAAACAAATTCAAATATTAAAGCAGTGTCTTTATTAAACCCAAGTAAAGAAGAATTATCTTTTGTAAGATACTGGTTAGATTTTTCAAAAAAAGACATTACTTTATTCACTCATTATGATAAAAAAGTAAAAAACAATAATAAAACTCATCCATTAATTATGAAATATCAAAATGAAGACTATCCTGTATATACATTAAATGATGTTACTGATACACAAGGATATGTCGTTTTAGGTGGTGGAGCTTATACAATACCAAATCTATTAAGAGAAAAAGGTTTTGACTCTTTTGTTCTTAAAGGTGGATTTGCTGGAACAAATGTTTGTAAACGAACAATCTTAGAAAAATTTGAAGATAAAGAGAAATGTCGTTCATTTAACCCTAATATAGATATCAAAGCAACAAGAGAAATGATAGATTCACAAGTAAAAATAGTATTTATATCAAAAGACATTTGTCATGATTCAGGAATCAATATTGATTTTGTTAAAACTATTAATTATAGATATACAAAAGATTTTTTGCTACAATACTTAGATGAGTCAACAAGATATAAAATGATGCATGACCTAGTAGCATTTTTATATATTATAGACAATACATTCATTGAAACAACAAAAGTTAGTTTAAATGAAGATAATAGACAATGGTTTTCTAAACATTCTGAGTTTTCTAAAAAAGAGATTTCAATTGATTGGAATAAAGAAACATTTTTAAATTTACTGAGAGGATAAAAAATGAAAAGAGACGAAGAACATGAAGCTTATTTGGCAAAATTAGATAGAGAGATTGAAGAATTAGACAGAGAGATTGAAGAAATTGAAAAAGAAGATAGTATTACTATTTGGGATATTCTTTTCTTTGGATGGTTATTTAAACTTTGGTAAAAGGATAGCTCCTTTTCCAGTAAACTTTTAGTTTCTGGAATTAAACACTTCTTTATAAAAAAGAGATATATATTAGATATACTTTATAAAATTATGAGGCTAATGAAATGAAAAAACATCTTATGGGCATTTTAGGATTAACTTCTTTATCTTTTGGTTGTGTTGGCGGAGAAGGATTGCTAATCGTATTTATACTCCCAATTTTATATATCATGTCTCAATTTGTCCTGTTAAAATCTAGCAAACTATTAAAAAACAAAAATAAAATATTCTCAAAAATTATTTTAGAAACATTCCTATTAATTATTACATTCTTATTATTCCTCTCTTTTAATATTTCAAGATATCTTGATGAAAATTTAAGTTATATCTATATTTCTCTATTTATCCTATATCTATTTATTATATTTATATCTATAAAATATATATTTAAAGAAAAGAATATTTTGAGATTTATGATTTTTGATGTTTTGTCATTGTCTATACAATTGGGAACAGTTTATTTTTTAGTAAATTGATGATTTTCAATTTGGAGGATGAATATTTATACATTCCAGAAGCTAAAAGCTATCTGGAAAAAGACATATTAATAATTAATATATCTTTCAATTCCATTACCCGCAAATGAATATGTTCCTTCCATTTTAGTAATTAATATTTTCTTTGTCTTTATAGCCTGTTTAGAATCTCCAAATAGAGTTCTTACATTACCACCATTATCAACAATACATTTACCTTTAGCTCTTTTATGAATTATATGAAAAACAATAAATGGAGAAAAAGAATCTTTTTTATTTATTCTGATTTTTTCAACAGCATAAATTTCAAAAGTAAAATCTTTATCTAATTTTAATTTTCTAATCCATTCCTCAATCATAGGTTTTCCTCTGGAAATAGTCTCTTTAACTATTTCCTTTGTCATTCCTCTGATAGGCTTTTTATCCCAAGTAGTTAAACTATTCTGGACAACTTCTTTCTTCTTGAATTTAATCATTACTTACCTTCCTTTGATTTTTACTTTTATTTAAAAAGCATAAACTGTTGTAGGGTTGGTTTTACCAAAACAAAAAGATTATTTCAGTATTATGCTAAAACTCTTTCTCTCATTTCAGATAAATTAAGACTCATACTATTATCAGGAGCTGCTAAAAGATTCTTATGTATAATATGGTTTTTCTTCTCTCCATATTTCTTTCTTAATTCCTTTTTTGATTCTTCTAATTTTTCAATTTTTAAATCAATTTCATTAAGTTTATTCTCAAGTTAATTATTAATTATCTCTTTTTTATTTTTTAACATTTTATTCCTCCATTTATCTCAGGTAATTCAAAGTCTTTTATTTTATTTAATAGTATCCCCTCTTTCTCACTTGATTTTGATAATATCTCTTCTTTATTTTTTAAAAGTTTCTCAATTTTTAAATCAATATTTTCAATTCTAATATCTCTTAACTCATGTAACTTATTTATTAACTCTTTCTCAATTAATAATTGATTCATATATATTTTAAATAAATTCTTTTTATATACTATCCTATAAAAGAGGCTTATTAAAGCTATAGAAGTATAATATATTATCCCAAGAATTGAATATGCCAAAGGGATAAATAATATAAAGAAGATGATGAAAAAATAATCTAAGTTATGATTATTAATTAATATATAGCTTATTATAAAGATTAAAAAAGAACCTAAACACATTAAAATATTTTTTTTTAAACTATCTATTCCCGTATATTCCATTTTTAATTTATCTTCTCCAACCAAAAATATTAATTTTTCAGCTATATTCATCTTAAATCCTTCTTTTAATATTAAAGTATATTTTTTAAAAAAGAATAAGTCAAGCTAAATTTATGCTATACTTATGTAATTAATTACGGAGCTATCTATGAAAATATTCTTTTTTACTTTACTTCTTATCCTGTTCTCTCTAGCCTTTGGAGCATTCATATTTTATATTCTTCTTTTCTTTACTTGGGGTATGATTATCTCTGTAGATAATATCGTTGTTATCTCTGTATTCAGTTCTATCTTTATGTTTATATCTCTTATGTTATCCATTTTTAAAAAAGAAGAATTTTCAAAAATATTCTCATCTACTATTATAATCCTCTTTATACTATTTATCCCTTTTTATATATATGTTATTAAAGATAATTCTAAATTTTATAAATATGACTCTTCCCCTTGTATCGGAAAAACATTCTCTTCAGATTATAATTTAACATTACTAACATATGAAGGAACATCTATGGATGGTTTTGATTCAATAACACCATATAATCTTGAAGATATATATTACTACAATCAAATTAAGAAAAACATGAGTCATACATTGAAAAAACAATATAGTATAGGGTCTAAATGGACAGTGAAGGGATTATATTACCATTCAAGGAACAAGGTCAACTATTTCCTTCTTCAATCAACAGAGGACAATACTGAAGCATGGATTTATATACGTAATTTTAACTCTGAACAATGTAAAATTGATTTTTATTTTTATGAACAAAAAGGGACTCCGTTTACTCTTTATGAAATTCCTGAAAATAAGAAAAAGAAAATGATACCTTATAGAAAATAAGCTATATAAAAGGAAAAGAATGCTAAAATAAATAAAAGATAAAGGATATAAATGTCCCTAGAAAGGGATATTTATAAGTGAATTAATTCTCACTTTTTTCAATTTTTTCTAACAAATTCAATAAAATGTTTTCCGCTTGAGTTAATACTGTAACTAGATTTTTTCTATCTATGGTATTCGACTCAAACAAACATTCATTGCATGCAGCATTAAGTTTCTCGCAATGTTCTAAAATTGCTTTTTTATCTTCATCTTCTAATCTCATTTACTTGCCTCCAAGCCTAATCTTAAGATTTCAGAAAAAGATACATTCTCACTTTTATCTTCATATCCATCTTCAAAAACTCTTTTTATATTGAAAGTAAATAAATCTTCTCTACTTTCAATGATAACTTTAAACTTTTCATTTGTATCACTTGATTTAGCTTCAATTAATGACCCAACCTTAATGAAAAACAAATAATTTATAAATGATTCTTTTCCTATGAGACTTCCTTCTGGATATTCCCAATTAGAAATTGAATTCAATAAATAAAGAATATATTGAATTTTATTATTCTTTATTTTTAGTTCAGTATAAAGAAACATCAATAGTTTCATTTCTCTAGCAACACTAATTCTTTTAGGATTAGTATACATAGATCCTCCAGATGTTATCTCATTAAGAGAACGATATATTTTTTCCTCAATCATTTTTGTACTTAGCTTATCAATAAATAACTTATCAATATCCTCCATAGAAATATTTCTTCTTGAAACATTGATTGCTTTTATTAAACTCTGTTTAAATGTATTTAACATTTTCTTCCTTTAATTTAAATCTTTATTTATCATTTTAAAAATGACATGTAGTGTTATAGATGGTTTTTAACAAAACCATATGTTCTCTCCATTATATTTTAATATAAAATATAATTAATTCTGAACTAAGAAGATTTCTTTGAAATCTGCTAATCACCAATTCTATTTTAAGAAAAATAGAATTAATTCTGATTTAGATGGTTTTTAGAAAAAATAGACTATCCCTAGAAAGGGATATCTATAAAATAATTAAACTGTTTTTATCATCAGTTTAACTACTTTTTTTAAAGAACATTTCTGATTCTTTAAATATTGAGAGTCAGTAATCTTAACTC
>Ga0256824_10000240_pt1 | contig 19997 bp, 20 predicted proteins | sample CV67metaG_FD_191570 | JGI IMG/M metagenome (GOLD analysis project Ga0256824, IMG submission 191570) | Hydrothermal vent microbial communities from East Pacific Rise, Pacific Ocean - CV67 | ecosystem: Environmental > Aquatic > Marine > Hydrothermal vents | place: Pacific Ocean: East Pacific Rise...
AGTTAGCTGACGCGGCAATTGCAAATGCAAGACCAACAACGAAAGCAATATTTTGTTGTTCAAACGCGATACCCATGAAGATAGCGATAACACCAAGCCCTACTGTAGCTATTTTAGAAACTTTCATTTCAGCCATTGAATCAGCATTACCTTTTTTGTAAACAGAGGCATAAAGGTCATGCGAAATTGCTGAAGCACCAGCAAGTGTAAGACCAGAAACAACCGCTAAAATAGTCGCAAACGCAACTGCTGAAATAAAGCCAAGGAAGAAATCCCCACCAACAGCATGAGATAAGTGAATCGCAGCCATGTTCTTACCACCAAGAATCGGAGAACCACCACTAACAGCTTGTTTCGCTAAGTCTAAGTACTCTGGGTTTTGAAAAACCATAACAATCGCACCAAAACCGATGATGAAAGTTAAGATATAGAAATAACCGATAAAACCTGTAGCATAAAAGACTGATTTACGAGCCTCTTTAGCATCACTCACTGTAAAGAAACGCATAAGAATATGTGGCAGACCAGCTGTACCAAACATAAGAGCGATAGCTAATGAAATAGCCGATATTGGGTCACTGACAAGTCCACCCGGACTCATGATGTCAAGAGACTCCGTATTTCTCATATCAACAGCAGCTGCAAAAAGTGAGCCGAAGTTAAAGTCGTAGTGTGCCATAACAGCAATAGCCATAAAAGTAGCACCGGAGAGTAGTAAGAATGCTTTAACAATCTGTACCCAAGTAGTAGCAAGCATACCACCAAATGTTACATAAAGAATCATCAAAATACCAACTAAGATAACTGCAACCTCATAATCAAGTCCAAAAAGAAGTTGAATAAGTTTACCGGCACCAACCATTTGAGCGATTAGGTAAAGGATAACAGTTGCGATAGAACCAGCCGCAGCTAGTGTACGAATTGGCATCTGACGAAGTCTATATGCTGCAACATCTGCAAAAGTATACTTACCTAAGTTTCTTAAAGGCTCTGCAATCATAAAAAGGATGATTGGCCAACCAACTAAAAAACCTATAGAGTAGATAAGACCATCGTAACCTTTTAAGTATACAAGACCAGAAATTCCAAGAAATGAAGCAGCTGACATATAATCACCAGCGATTGCCATACCATTTTGGAAACCAGTTATTCCACCACCAGCAGTATAAAAATCTTTTGCAGATTTAGTACGCTTAGCAGCCCAGTAAGTGATACCTAAGGTAGCACCAACAAAAATAACAAACATTACAATTGCAGACATATTTAAAGCTTGTTTGTCTATCTCACCTTCAATAGTCCCAGATGCAAAAACTGCAACAGCTCCTAAAACTAGGAACAGAAATATTCTATTCATCATCATTTAGTCTTCCTTTACAGCTTGTTTTATTTTATTTGACAAGTCATCAAATTCACCATTTGCACGCTTTGTATAGATACCAGTAAGCACAAATGCAAAAATAATTATTGCTATTCCTATTGGAATACCAACACTTGTTACACTATCGCTTGAGAGAGGTGTCCCTAGAGCAGATGGGTTAAATGCTATGGTAAGTATAAATGAGAAATATACTACTAGCATCGCTATTGTGAGTTTTATCGAAAAGGCTGTTCTTGATTTTACCAATTTTTGATAATCAGGGTTCGCCTTTATCTTTTCTACAAGTTCTTTATTCATTATTTTTCCTTAGCTTAAAAGTTATAGTTAGCTATGAGTCTGTACTCATTCCAACCAGTGTATCCACTAGTATCATTACCAGCAAATTTTCTTGGAAAGTTACCACGAAAACGCAGGTTCAAGTTATCTACTGATGCTGGGTTGTACTTGATGTCAAAACCAGCTTCACTTGCTGTTCTTTCATCTCCATATCCACTATTTGCATCCATATCAAAAGATGCATAGTAAGTAGCAGCTGAGACATCAGCCCCTAACTCTTTAAAGTTATAAGCGATAACTGCTTTTTTAGCCTTAGTTCCTGCTAGAAACATATGACGAGTAACCATTCCTTGAGTAAACGCAGGCATACCACCAAACTGAGAAACTACTGCGTTTTTGTATGCGGCATCATTCTCATCATTTGCACCTGTCTCAGAGTAAGCTATATATCCACTAAGACCTGCATACTTAGCCCCTACTTTCACAGCCCAGAAAAGAGAATCAACCTCACCATTATGAGTGTTTCCTGCTCCAGCAACACCCACATCAGCATGTTTCATATACTCACCACCAACACTATTTTGCTTGATGACTTGAGCTGCTATAAAAGGGTGTACATTTGAGTTTAAGAGACAGTCCCATTTTGCTCCAGCTTCTAAGTAGAGTGTATTGTATAAGTCCCAAGCATAGTCATTTGATAGTTTTGCATTAAAAGTTTTACCCTTATAGGCAAGCATCGCATTTGTAATACCCGCAGTACTTTTTCCAACAGTTGCACTACCTAAGTTATAATATTTTCCAGTTTGAGGATTATTTCCTGTTGCTATGGCAGGATTTGATAAATCTTTTCCTTGTCCAGAGTAACCAGAAGTTGCTCCTAAAATACCGCTATTATTATAAATACTACTAAAAGTACCATAAGCGATTGAAGTCACTTGTGCTACTTGAAACGATACCGAATCCAAGTCTTTATTTACAAACTTATAAGCTTCAAATGTATTTGGAATCATACGAGCATCATCACTTCCCATCATAGGTGTGTCATAACGTTGAAAACCAAGTTTTGCAGTAGTTTTTGTTCCTAATGAACTCATATCGTAGTTGATATAAGCTTCCCCTAAAATAGAGTAGTTGTCCCCACCTTCACCTAAAAGAGAAGGGTCCTTCTTTTTGTCTGCACCTCCATCCTTCGTATAATCAAATACTGAGATGTCATTCGTAGTATAAAACGCAGTACCTAAAGAGAGGCCTTTATAATCAGCCGTCTCAAACTTTAAATGCCCACCGATGGCTGTTGAATTTCGATGAGTATCTTTTCCACTTGAACCTTGATACTGTCGGTCAATATAGAACATTCTAACCTGTCCACTTATTTTACCTTCTGTAAACATTGAGCTTAAGTCTTCTGCTGCGTTTAATGATGCAGAAGCTAGTAAGCTAACTGCTATTGCGCTGAGTACGATATTTTTTTTCATTTTTTCCCCCATGTAAAATTAAATCACCTATATAATAAAATAGGAAAATAGCGTGAACATAGCGTATTACTTAATTTAATGATTTAATTAATTATTTTTATATAAAAAGGGAGAAAAGTAACATCAAAGAGAGTTCTTTGCAGTTTTTACAACATCCTTTAAAATTTTATCTGTTTTTTTCGAGGCAGTATCTACTCCCCCATAGATATGAAATGAAGAAAGTTTCATGCCACAGAAGTTGACAACCTGTGATTTAAAGGTGTTTTTTAATCTTCTATTGGCACCTGTAAGAGTATACACAAAAGTTGGCGCTCCCGTTGTAGTAAAAACTGTTACACTCTTATCTGTCAGTAAACCCTTTGGTCTTGAGTTAACATATTCAAAAGCGAATCCTTTTGAAAAGTTCCAATCAATAAAATTATGCAATATTGCAGGATAACTTCCCCACCAATATGGAAATACAAAGACTAACTCATCTGCATCTTGGATTTTTTCTTGATAATATGTCATTTCAGCTGACTTGAGATTATTTGCATCTTCGTATGTAAAAAAGCCCTGCTGATGGCTCTCTCTATATAAATCAAGCAGTTCAACACTATCTCCAAGTTCTTCTTTCGTTTCTTTATATTTTTTTGCCATTGCAAAAGAAAAACTATCTTCTTTTGGGTGGGCAACTATAAGTAGTATTTTTTTCATTTTATTTCCTTCAATTTTATAGTGATTGTATTTATGGTTTTTCTATCATGTAGCCCATGCCACGAACATTTGTAATGATATCTTCTTGGAGATACTTCTTGAGTCTATTCATCTCAGCACGAATGGTTGCGTTTTCTACAACCTGTTCATCCCAAACATAGAGACTAAACTGTTCAAAGTCAACTACCATCCCTCTATTGCGAGCTAACAGGTCTATTATCTGGGATTGGCGTTTACTTAATGTCTGCGTTTCTTGCTTAAAAAGTAGTTGTGAGTGTTCTTGGTCATAAGAGTAGTTCTTAGATAAACGCAGGTGTACTCTTGGTATTGTGTTTGAGAGCTTTATACGGTCTAAACGCAGGCTCAACTCCTTCAGGTGAAAGGGCTTTTTGAGGTAATCATAACATCCTAAATCATAAGCACGAGAGATATCATCTATATCAACAAGAGCACTTATATATATAGTAGGTGTATGAATCTTCATCTCTTGGACTCTCTTTAAAAAGCTTAGTCCATCCATTCCCGGAACATTTATGTCTAGTATTAAAAGGTCATACGATTCTGATTGAATCCTCTCAAATGCACTCAGTCCATCAAAAAAACTCTCGACACTATGTCCATCAACCTCAAGGTATTCTGAGATAGATTCGTTTAACATCACCTCATCTTCTAGTAGTAGTATTTTCATTATTCACCCATTATCATAAATCTATATTTAAAAACTGTCTGCTCTTCATCCGAACTCACATCTATTATAACACCCTCTTCTTCACATATATTGTGAACAAGTTTGAGACCTAAACCAAAACTAGCATCATTTTCTTCTTCACTTTCTCTATAGTAAGCATCAAAAACCTTTTGTGTGTTTTGGATTGTTTTAGACTTACTCCCCATAGAAAACTCTACAAAAGCACCACTCTTATGTAGTTGAACATATACAGTCTCATTTGGGAGGGTATACTTTATTGCATTAGTTATTGTGTTATCAACAACTCTTTGTAGCTTTGTTTCGTTAAAGTATATATGTGCGTCAATTACACGAGGAGTATACTCAAATTTTATAAGTGAGTGTTCTGCTACCTCATCGAAAAAATCTATACGGCTTTTTATATACTTTTCTATATTGAGCACAGTTTTTGGGTAGTCAATCTGATCTTTTTTGATTAAGTAACTCAAGTCATCATAGATACTTGAGATATTTTTCACAGCCGCTTCAATCTTAGAAAGTTGTCTATCTTTTTTGTTCTTCATAGTATAAAGTTCTATGCTTGTCAAAATAACACTTAAGGGTGTATTGGTCTCATGAACAGTATAACGAAGAAATTCTTTTTGAGCTTTTAGTAAGTTATTTGAGAATGTTTTCTCATTTTGTAAGTTTTCATTTATCTTTAAAAGGTCAGCTGTTTTTTCTTCTACTCTATATTCAAGACCTGCGTTTAACTCAACAAGAGAGCTTTTTTGAGCAGTAATAGTCTCCAGCATATCATTTATATAACCAACCATAACCCTAAAGTCTTTAAAATAAAGGGAGTCTGGGATAAGGGCTTTTTCATCATGTGCAGCAGATTTAAAAAACTCTAAAAATATTTCTGTGTCACGTTTTATTATGGAGCTAAGTATCTTGTAAAATCCTGCACCAATAGCAAAAAGTAAAAATGTTAAGGTTAAGATAGAGAGAATTGTTTTGATAAGTATACTTTTTAATTTCTCTTTTTTCTGTTCTTGAAATAGGCTAGGAGAAATCTCGTTTTGATGTGTAAGTGTTGCTTGTTCAAGTGCTTGTTCATAGTCCATATACATCTCTTGGACTAGCAAAACAATAAAAATCAGACTAAAGAGAAAAACAACACCTATAGTTATGATGTTTGCTTGTTTAATAGTTATATTATTAAATAATTTTTTCATGTACATTCTAAAATTATACACAGATTTAAAAAGTTTCACTATAATTCCAATAATAAATTAAAAAAGGCTTTAAATATGTTTGGAAGAACTCAGTTAAAAGATTACGAAATTACAGCAGAAGAATCACTAAAACAACAATACGCAAAAGTAGATACAGCAAAAGGAAATATCTGGATTAAACTTTTTCCAGATGAAGCACCTAACACAGTTGCAAACTTTGCACACTTAGGAAACTCAGGTTTTTATGACAACCTAACATTTCACCGTGTTATTCCTGGTTTTATGGCTCAAGGTGGCTGTCCAACTGGAACTGGAACGGGCGGACCTGACTGGGCTATAGCTTGTGAAACATCAACTAACACTTCAGTACACACTCCAGGTACTCTTTCTATGGCACACGCTGGACCAAACACTGGTGGAAGCCAGTTTTTCATCACTTTTGCTGACACTCCTCACTTAGATGGTGTTCATACTGTTTTTGGTGCTATTGACTCTGATGATACTGCTTCTTTTGAAGTTCTTGCACAGATTCAAGGTGAAGATGCTATCAACTCTATAAAAGTAAGTGAAACAAGAGACTAATGTTAGTACATATCTGCTGTTCGGTTGATAGCCATTTCTTTTTAGAAAAGTTACAAGCAGATTATCCGCAGGAGAAGCTAACAGGCTTCTTTTACGACCCTAACATTCATCCCTACTCTGAGTACCAGCTGCGTTTACTAGATGTAAAACGCAGCTGTGATATGCTCGGTATTGAACTACTAGAAGGCGAATACGATTATGAAAACTGGCTTCAAGCCGTCCGTGGACTTGAAAACGAACCTGAAAAAGGGAAGCGTTGTGAAGTCTGTTTTGATAAACGTTTTTCTGTAAGTGCAGATAAAGCCCTCTCCCTTGGTGAGAAAAAAATCACAACTACCCTACTCGTCAGCCCTCTAAAGTCTCAAGAACAACTCAAACGTGTCGGCGATGCTTTTTATGAAAAAAATGGTGTTGAGTTTATCGCAGTTGATTATAGAAGTGGTGGTGGAAGCCAAGACCAATCTCGTGTCACAAAAGAAGAACAACTCTACCGTCAGGACTACTGTGGCTGTATCTTTGGTCTTACAATGCAACGCGAACAACAAGACAAACTAATGGATGAGATGTTCTCTCCAATCTCTGGACGTATACTCCCAGCTTCTATCGAAGAAAGATTAGAAATGTATACACATAGAAATAATCTAGAGAAAGAAAACATAGAGTACAAAATCATCAAACAGAAGTTTTTAAACTATAGAGAATTTAACCTCAAAGTCATTTCTGGCAAAAAAGATTTACTAGAAGCCTATGCTCTTGTCTATTCAACACTCCCAAGAAAAAAAGCACAAGGAAGAGTTGAATACAGTGCAGATAACATTCACTACTTTAACCGTGAAGAGATAAAGTTTATAACCCTCCAAGAGTTTAACTCTCTTGCTAAAACGCAGTACTCTACTCTAAAAGAACTGATATTTAACCCTATTTCAATCCAAGATGAGCTGCGTTTACGCAGTGAGATAACTTCAAATAGTTATGATTTAAGTCCTATCATAGTTCTTGATGAAATCCCCTCTACAAAACTAACAATCCATATAGATGCAAAAACATACGAAGATGTAAAAGAAAAACTAATCCTTTTATAATAATAATTTCGCTAAAATATCCAAAATTATTACTATAAGGTTTACCAAATGACTCTAGATGTTATGCAAATACAAGAAATTATCCCACATCGTTATCCATTTTTACTCCTTGACCGTGTTACAGCACTAACACCAAACGAGAATATCATAGGCTATAAAAACGTTACTATTGGCGACAATATTTTTCAAGGTCACTTCCCAGGACACCCAATCTATCCAGGAGTTATGATACTTGAAGGTATGGCACAAGCTGGTGGAATCCTTGCATTTAAAAGCATGGATATGACTACAGAAGAAGCAGAACAAAAAGTTGTTTACTTCATGAGTATTGACAAGGCTAAGTTTCGTGCTCCAGTAAAGCCGGGTGATAAACTTGAGTATCGTATTAGTGTTATCAAGCAAAAAGGTCCTATCTGGGTACTTAAAGGTGAAGCTTTTGTTGATGACAAAATGGTATCTGAAGCTGAACTAAAAGCTATGATTGTTGATAAATAAGGGTTAATTTTGAGTACAAATAAAATATCTCCACTCGCTATTATTGAAGATGGTGCAACTATCGGAAAAGATGTAGAAATCGGTCCATATTGTCTTATATCGGCACAAGCAATTATCGGTGATGGAACTATAATCGAGCAAAACAGCTGCGTTTACGGTAAAACAACTATTGGAAAATACAACAAAATATTCTCACATGCAGTAATTGGTTCTATTCCTCAAGATCTGAAGTTTTCTGGTGAAGAAGTTGAGTTAATCATTGGTGACTATAACAAGATTAGAGAGTTTACACTTTTCAACCCTGGAACTAAGGGTGGTGGTGGAAAAACTATCATTGGTAGCCATAATCTATTTATGGGTTACGTTCACTTAGGTCACGATGTAATTATAGGAAACCACTGTATCTTAGCAAACGCAGCAACACTTGCTGGACATGTTGAAGTTGGAGATTATGCAGTAATTGGTGGAATGACACCTGTACATCAGTTCGTCCATATAGGCGACTATGCTATGGTGGGTGGAGCTTCTGCTCTTGCTCAAGATGTACCACCATTTTGTATGGCTGAGGGAAATCGTGCTAGTCTAAGAGGTCTAAACCTTACAGGACTACGTCGTCACCTTGAGCGTGATGATATAAATGAATTAAAATCAGCATATAGAGATCTTTTTGAGTCTGGTAAACCCTTAAAAGATACTGCAAGCGAAATTTTAGAAATAACTAAAAACCATTATGTTAATGACCTTTGTGATTTTGTTTTAAAAACAAAAAGAGGAATTCCATTTGAGAGAAAAAATATATGATACATAGAAATTGTAGCTTCTGTGATGCAACAGAAAACGAAGAAAATCCTCTAATCGCAGGTAACGGTGTTTACATCTGTAAAAATTGTGTAGTTTCTGCATATAAAATTATGTTTGGAGATGAACAAGATGTTTCAAATCCAGAAAACTCACAGCTTCTCGATGCCGTAGATAAACTAATGACACCAAAAGAGCTAAACAACTTTCTAAGTGAGTATATCATCGGTCAAGAAAGAGCACGAAAACTCTTGAGTGTTGCTGTATACAACCACTATAAAAGAATTTTTAAAAGTTCTAAAATAGAAGATGATGATACAGAGATTGCAAAATCAAATGTACTTCTAATCGGTCCAACAGGTTCAGGTAAAACACTTATGGCTCAGACTATAGCAAGGGTTCTTAATGTTCCTATCGCTATTGCAGATGCTACGAGTCTTACTGAGGCTGGTTATGTTGGTGAAGATGTTGAAAACATCCTAACTAAACTTATACAAGCAGCTGATGGTGATGTTGAACGTGCTCAAAAAGGTATAATCTTTTTAGATGAAGTAGATAAGGTTGCTCGAATGAGTGAAAACCGTTCTATTACTCGTGATGTATCTGGTGAAGGTGTGCAACAAGCACTCCTTAAAATCATCGAAGGTTCTTCTGTAAACATTCCACCAAAAGGTGGACGTAAACATCCAAATCAGGAGTTTACTTCTATTGATACAACTAACATTTTATTTATCTGTGGTGGTGCGTTTGATGGTCTTGAAGAGATACTAAAACGCAAGCAGGGTAAAAATGTACTTGGCTTTGGACATGAGAAAAAAACTAAGGACGAAGCAAAACCTACTTTTGATATGGTTGAGCCAGATGATTTAGTTCATTTTGGTCTTATCCCAGAGTTAGTTGGGCGTCTTCCTATTATCGCATCTTTGAGTGAAATCACTGAAGAAGATATGGTTCGCATACTTACAGAACCAAGAAACTCACTTATCAAACAGTATCAAAAACTTTTTAGTATTGATGATGTTGAGCTTAATTTTGAAGAAGAAGCACTTTTAGCCATTGCAAAAAAATCTATCAAACGTAAGACTGGTGCTCGTGGACTTCGTGCTATTTTAGAAGAAAACATGATAGATATTATGTACGAACTACCAGAGTATGCAGGATATGAAGTGCTAATAACAAAAAGTGTTATAGATGATGGTGAAGAGCCAGTATATATTAAAAAAACTACAAAAAAAACAGCATAAGGTAATATAAATGATTTTCAATAAAATAGTTGGACTTTTTTCAAATGATTTATCAATAGATTTAGGAACTGCAAACACAATTGTTATTGCAAAGGGACGTGGAATAATTATCAATGAACCTTCTGTTGTAGCAGTCAAAACTGAGAAGTATGGTCAACAACGTGTTTTAGCAGTTGGACATGAAGCAAAAGACATGGTTGGTAAAACACCAGGAAACATTAAAGCTATTCGTCCTATGCGTGATGGTGTTATCGCTGACTTTGATATGACTGAAAAAATGATTCGTAAGTTCATCGAAAAAGCACATGGAAGAAGTACTCTTATCTCTCCTCGTATCATCATCTGTGTACCTTATGGTTTAACACAAGTTGAACGCAAGGCAGTTCGTGAGTCTGCTCTTAGTGCTGGTGCACGTGAAGTTTTTCTTATTGAAGAGCCAATGGCTGCTGCTATCGGTGCTGGTGTAGATATACGTGAGCCTAAAGGTCACTTAGTTGTTGACATTGGTGGAGGGACTACAGAGATTGGTGTTGTTAGTCTTGGAGGTCTTGTACTCTCTAAGTCAATTCGTACAGCTGGTGATAAGATAGACCAAGGTATCATCAACTATGTAAGAAAAAAATACAATCTTCTTATCGGTGAGAGAGTTGCTGAAGAGATTAAAATCAACATCGGTACTGCTGTTTCTCTAGATGAAGAACTTACTATGGTAGTCAATGGTCGTGACCAAGTTGAAGGACTTTTATCTTCTGTAGAACTTACAAGTGAAGATGCAAGAGACGCTATGAAAGAGCCACTTAAAGAGATTTCAGAAGCTCTTCGTGATGTACTTGAGAAAATGCCACCAGATTTAGCTGGAGATATTGTAAATCACGGTATCATCTTAACAGGTGGTGGTGCACTTATTCGTCAACTTGACAAATACCTCTCTAACATTGTAAAAATCCCTGTTTATGTAGCTGATGAACCACTACTAGCAGTTGCACGTGGAACTGGACGTGCTCTTGAAGAGATAGACTTACTACAAGAACTTTTTGAGAATGAATAAAGAGTTACTCTTTTACTTCTCAGTAGTTGCTGCACTCATTGTGGGTGCGCTCTACTACACTAATGCTATACAATCTCCAATACTCTCTTCACTTAACTCTACTAAATCAACTTATCATGACATAACTGAATCAATTTCACAAACTATTGATAAACACTTCTTTCAAGCACAAGAGATAGAAACTCTTAAAGTGGAACTTAGACAATACGAAAACAATCATCTAGTAATGCAACAGTTAGCTTCGGAGATAAATGATCTTTATAAAGAGAATAAGTCCCTCTTTAAAACTTCTCCAGAAGTAGAATTAGTACGTACTATCTCTTATCAAAAGTTTGGAAACCTAAATAGAGTTTGGATTGAGGTAGATGACTATAACAAATCAAAAATATATGGTCTAACATATAAAGAGCTAGTAGCTGGAATAGTCATCAATATGAATGGAAAACCCCTTGCTCTTCTAAATAGAGATATTAAAAGTGCATATTCTGTTTATATAGGTGAGGACCATGCTCCAGGAATTGCTCATGGAAATAATGATGAATACTTAATTGTAGACTTTATTCCAACATGGTATGATATAAAAAAAGGTGATGAAGTAACAACTTCAGGTCTCGATAATATCTTCTTTAAAGGGCTTAAAGTTGGTCGTGTTATATCAGTCACATCATCTCAAGGTTATCAAAACGCGATAATTGAGCAGTACTATCAAGACAATGAACCAAGTTATTTTTATATGATAAAGGAACTCAAATGATACAAAAGTTACTTCTTCTTTCACTACTAGTTTTTACACTAAACGCAGCTTCTGATACAAAACAAAAAGTGACTATTGGGGCTGGACCATTTATTCAAACGCAGGCTTATAAAGGAGCCGATAACATCTTTATTCCCTCTCCTGTTATTTTCTTTGATAATTCTCTGTTCTATATAAGATGGAGTCGTGCAGGTGTCTATTTTCTTGGCGATAAAAGCGAGAAATTTTCTTGGGGAGTGTCGCTCACAGCACAACCAAGAACATATGGTTATGAAGCATCAGATTCTACTTATTTACAAGGCATGGATAAAAGGGATAATACCTTAGAAGGTGGCTTGGCTTTTAGTGCACAGTATGATGATGCTTACATAGAAGTTATGGCACTAACTGATATTTTTCATAGAAACTACTCTTTTATTTTTAAGACTGAGATTGGAGACAAATATACACTTGGTAAGCTTATTTTCTATCCTAGTATCATCATCTCTTATCAATCTGCTGACTTTATAAACTACTACTATGGTGTAAAAAATAGTGAATCTACAGCTTGGAGAGCTGAGTACAAAGCAGATGCAGGGATTCAACTTGGAGCACAAACATATATAAAGTACCCGTTTAATGATAACTGGGCAGTTCTCTTAAATGCAAGAGTTGATAAAATCCCCACAGAAGCTTCAAATAGCCCTATAGTAGACAAGGACTATATCTACTCCGGCTTACTTTCTCTTATTTATACCTTCGAGTACTAAAACTCATCAAATTTTAAGTGCCATTTAGCTATAATCTCTAAATTTTTAAGACATTATTCTAAAGGTACAAAATGCCAAAACGCACCGACATAAAAACTATTTTACTTATAGGTTCTGGTCCGATTGTAATCGGTCAGGCTTGTGAATTTGACTACTCTGGAACTCAAGCCGTTAAAACTCTTAAAGAGGAAGGCTATCGTGTAGTTCTCATTAACTCTAATCCAGCGACTATTATGACTGATCCTGAATTTGCTGATAGAACGTACATCGAACCAATAAAAGAAGATGTAATTGCTAGAATCATCAAAGAAGAAAATGTTGATGCAGTTCTTCCAACTATGGGTGGACAGACTGCACTTAACGTTGCTACATCAATGTACGAAAAAGGTATGCTTAAAGGTGTAGAGTTTCTAGGTGCAACTCCCGAAGCAATTCATAAGGGTGAAGACCGTTCAGCATTTAATGAAGCGATGATTAAAATTGGTATGGATTTACCAAAAAGTAGAAATGCTTATAGTGTTGATGAGGCGATTGAAGCAGTAAAAGAGATTGGTTTTCCTGTTATCTCACGTGCTTCATTTACTCTAGCTGGTGGTGGATCTGGTGTTGCTTACAACATGGAAGAGTTCACAAAACTTGCAGCAGAAGGTATCTCAGCTTCTCCTGTAAATGAAATAGAAATCATGGAGTCAATGCTTGGTTGGAAAGAGTACGAGATGGAAGTTATCCGTGATAAAGCGGACAACTGTATCATCGTTTGTGCTATTGAAAACTTCGATCCAATGGGTGTTCATACTGGTGATAGTATCACTGTTGCCCCTGCTCTAACTCTTACAGATAAAGAGTACCAAAGAATGCGTAATGCTTCTTTTGATATCTTACGTGAAATCGGTGTTGACACAGGTGGATCAAATGTTCAGTTCTCAATCTGTCCTAAAACTGGTCGTATGATTGTTATAGAGATGAACCCACGTGTTTCTCGTTCATCAGCTCTTGCATCAAAGGCAACTGGTTACCCTATTGCTAAGGTAGCTACTCTTTTAGCTATCGGGTATACACTTGATGAGATTACAAACGATATCACAGGAACACCTGCATCTTTTGAACCAGTAATAGATTATGTTGTTACAAAGATTCCTCGTTTTACATTTGAAAAATTCCCAGAAGCTGTAGATACATTAAGTACTTCTATGAAATCAGTTGGTGAAGTTATGGCTATCGGTCGTACATTTAAAGAGTCAATGCAAAAAGCTCTCTGTTCTCTTGAAACTGACCTCTGTGGTTTTAATGAAATGCAAGGTGATATGGACTTTATTAGACATGAGATTCGTCGTCCAAACGCAGATAGAATGCTTTATGTTGCTGAGGGTTTCCGTCGTGGAATGAGTATAGAAGATATGTTTGATACTTGTGCTATTGACCCTTGGTTTCTTTACCAGTTAAGTGAACTTATAGAAGCAGAAGCATCTATTACAGATAAGATTCTTTTTGATTCTGATTTTATGAGAAGTATCAAAGTTGATGGTTTTTCTGACAAAAGAATAAGCCAACTTATTGAGAAAAACGCAGACCATTGTGTAAGTGAAAATGAAGTATATGATGCAAGAAAGAAGCTTGGTGTTCAACTAGAATTCAACGAAGTTGATACTTGTTCTGCTGAGTTTGAAGCACTAACTCCATATCTCTACTCAACAACAAACATTACAAAACTTCCAAATGTAAAGAACCGTGTAAATAAAGATAAAAGAAAGGTTCTTATCTTAGGTGGTGGACCAAACCGTATTGGACAAGGAATCGAGTTTGATTACTGTTGTGTTCATGCTGCGTTTGCTCTAAAAGAGATGGATATTGAGTGTATTATGTACAACTGTAATCCTGAAACTGTTTCTACAGATTATGATACTTCTGATGTACTTTACTTTGAGCCTATCGACTTTGAGCATGTACGTGAAGTAATTGAAAATGAAGAACCAGATGGTATTATCGTTCACTTTGGTGGTCAAACACCACTTAAACTTGCAGATGCACTTACTAAAATAGGTGCTAAAATCTCTGGAACTACTTCAGCAGTTATCGATCTTGCAGAAGATAGAGAGCAATTTTCAAATTTCGTTATCAAACACGGTCTTAAACAACCAGAAAATGGTCTTGCTCGTAAGAAAGAAGATGCTGCACCAATAGCTAATAAGCTCGGATATCCTGTTCTTGTTCGCCCTTCTTTTGTTCTTGGTGGACGTGGAATGAAAATCGTTTACTCTGAAGAAGAGTTAAACGAGTATATGGCACTTGCTATTTCAGTTTCACATGAAGCACCAGTACTGATTGACAAGTTTCTTGACCAAGCAGTTGAGCTTGATGTTGATTGTATCTCAGATGGTAAAGAAGTTTATATCGGTTCTGTTATGCAACATATTGAAGAAGCTGGTATTCACTCAGGTGATAGTGCATGTTCACTTCCTCCGATGAACCTATCTCAAGAGATGATTGAAAAAGTAGAACAACAGACTAAAACTATTGCTCTTGGACTTGGTGTTGTTGGACTTATGAATGTTCAGTATGCTATCTATAGAGATGAGATTTATCTTATCGAGGTTAATCCACGTGCTTCAAGAACAGTTCCATTTGTATCTAAAGCGACGGGTATGCCACTAGCAAAAGTAGCAACTAGAGTTATGATGGGTGAGACTCTTGTTAGCTCTTTAGAGTACTACGATAAGTATGATATTGTTGAAGAGGTTAACGGTCTTCGTAGACCTAAACTCAAAGGTCATGTTTCTGTTAAAGAGGCAGTTTTTCCTTTCCACAAACTTGTTGGTGCAGACTTAGTACTCAGTCCTGAGATGAAATCAACTGGTGAAGTTATGGGAATCAGTTCTAACTTTGGTATCTCTTTTGCAAAAGCTCAACTTAGTGCTGGAAATAAGATTCCAACAGAGGGAACATGTTTCTTATCTTTTGTGGATGCAGACAAAAAATATGCTGCTGAAATAGGTGAAGGTCTTGTTAAACATGGCTTCAAACTTGTTGCAACTAAGGGTACTCAAGAGATACTTGAAAAAGCGAATATAGCTTGCCAGAGAGTTCTAAAAATTTCTGAAGGTCGTCCAAATATCGAAGATAGCATGAAAAATGATGAGATTGCAATGGCTATCAATACTTCTGATAACAACACATCTAAAAAAGATGCAACAGTTATTCGTCAAGAAGTACTTCGCCGTTCTATCCCTTACTTTACAACACTAAGTGCTGCTCGTGCACTTATACTTGCACTTGATGAGATGGGTGATGGCTCATGGTCAAAATCAACAGCACTTCAAGACTTTCTAGTATAACTACTAAGGTCATTCTCACACAAACCGACACTACTGTCGGTTTTGTATCTCAAAATAAAATACTACTTAGTGAGATAAAAGAGAGAGCTTCTTCAAAACCTTTTATCAAAGTATATAAAAACTTCAAAATACTAAGAAATGATAATAAAAGAATTCCAAACTCACATAAAAACCTTCTACGTCGCTCTACTAAAACAACTTTTATAGTTAAAAACTCTGCGTTTAGAATAGCTAAAGACAGACTTCACTCATCACTACTCCGAAGTACACAATGGAACTATTCAACTTCGGCAAACGAAACTACTAAAAACTACAAGAGAGATTTTTGTGAAGAAAAAACTGATATAATAATAGAAGATAAAAACTCTTTATATGAGGGTATTTCATCATCTTTATATAAAATCAATTCAAAAAAGAAAAAGAGGCTAAGATGAGCAAGCTAATACAAGCACTACTAAGTGGTATATTTGTCACATTTATATTAGATTTTTTTCTTTTTTTAGGTCTCTTTCAAAACTACATCAGACCAAAAGAGATTGACCTCTATTACAATATCCTTTTTGCTGATAATCAAAATATAATTATCTTTGTTATTTTCACTATTTTATTATCATATATCTTAGTCTATACTAATACAAAATTAAGTTTAATAGTCGTAGGAATTCTATCTACTCTTTCCTTGTCAACACTTATATCTCCCATTGGTGAGATAGTTGGTACAGCTATACTTAGTAGTAAAAATGTAACAATCCAAACACAAAAGTTTTCATACACTGGAGATATTTATTATAAAGGAAGAGAGAATATAACTCTCTATGATTACAAACTCAAAAAAATAATTATACTAAACAAAAACAATATAAAAGGGAAATATTAATGAAACATATTTTAAATGTATCAACAGCAGTAACTATGGGCACAACTGGTGCGCTAATGATGAGTGTTCTAACAGGTTGTGAAGCACCACAAGAACAAGCACAAAATAAGTTTTTAGTAATAGAACAACAAGCCAATGGAAAGTATATGGTTATTGAAGAGATGCCAACTGATGGACCATCACGTGCAATCATCCGTGAAAAAGACCAGTTTGGAAATATTAGCGAACGCTTTATGAATGAAGAAGAGATGAAAACTCTTGCTGATCAAGAGTACCAGAAAGTACAAAAAGGAACAAGTGAAACTCTTCAAGAAGGAAGTGGTGGTGCAGGTATGGGATTGGCTGGAACTATTTTAGCAGTAGCAGCAGGATCACTACTTGGAAATATGATTGGAAATTCTCTTATGAATAATAAAAATTTCTCAAAAAACGCAGCCTCATCAAACAGAAGTGCATACAGTCGCTCTGCTGCAAATAAGTCATCAGCAAAAAGTTCAGGAAAAAAGAGCTTTTTCGGTGGAGGAACAAAAAAATCTTCTAGTTCTAGAAGTGGTGGATTCTTTGGAGGATAATATGAGTATTACAATTAACCATAAAGAAGGTCAAGCGTATTATGATGCAGCAAATGAGCTTTATGACATGTATGTTGAAGCTGCTGATTATGTTATAGACAACAACCTTTTTTTCGATTTAGGTATTCCTTTTAATCTTGTAGATGCGATTAAACAATCGTGGGATAATGATGTCCATTGGCATATATATGGTGCGTTTATTTTTAGTGGAGGAGTTAATAATGAACAAATTAAACTTCTTAACTTTGAAGCAGATACGCCATCTGGATTACTTGAGACTTCCCAAGAACAGCTAGATGAAACTCAATTCAATGAGATATATGAAAAAGTATCTGAGAATTTCAAAAGGCTTATTACCCTAGATGATGGCCTAGATTCTTTTGATGAACGCTATGATCAATGGAAAATACTTTTCTCAGCACCAGAAAATGATGTAAACAGAGAAAAAACATCTAGATTTTTAGAAGATATGGCACAAAAAGCAGGTTTTGAGACTAGCTTCTCTTATCTACATGAAATACAGTTTAGTGATGATGGTATTATGGATGAAAATGATGTAAATTATGAGTACTGGTGTAAAAACTACTCTTGGTTAGATATGGCTACTGATGAGAGTGAGCTTGCTACAACAATTACTAGCATAATGTCTAAACAACAAGCAATTATTATCAATCCTGCCTATACTCTTCTCTTTGAATCTAAAGGTATCTTAAAAATACTCAAAGATTTATATCCTGATTCACCCTATCTCATCAAGAGTTCATTTGAAGAGTTTGAAGGCTCAACTGAGCATTCAGTTTATGGAGAGGGAGAAGATTACTCAAACTTTAAAAAAGTATATCTACAAAAGCAGGAATCAGACTACAAAGCAAAAGTATTTTTTGCTTATGAAGCGTGTGGATTAAGTTTTATTGAGTCCAATAAATTTATTAAACATACTGTTAATTAATCGGCTAGTATAGGTTCTTGAGTAAAGAAGCTATCAATACTAATATTTTTAAAGGCTGCGTTTAAAGATGTAAAAAGCTGAGGAAACTTCTGCTCCATCTCTGCTAGCATAATCTTCATATCTGCTCTAGCATGTGGCATTTTAACATCAAAACGCATAGCAGGGCAAGCTTCGTCACCTATGGCAACTAAATCATTGTCTAATACAAATGATGTAAGCTGACGTTCTCTCATTTGAATAAGAGGACGAATTACAACTAATCCATTCTCAGCTGTATATCTTGGAGCTAAAGAACGCATCTGACCATTATATATAAAGTTCATAAAAAAACTCTCTGCTGCATCATCCATATGGTGTCCAAGGGCTACCTTGTTGCAACCTAACTCCTTCGCAGATGAGTAGAGATAACCTCGTCTCATTCTTGAGAAAAAACTACAAAATGATGAATTTTTACGAATTTTTTCTTTTGCTAATTCGTATGTTTGAGTCTCTTTAATTATATGTTGTATATCCCATTCTTTACAGTGTGCTGCAAGTGCATCATAGTTTTCACCCATACCATAAGAAATAGTAACTGCTACAAAGTCAAACTTAAAAGGTGCTCTACGTTGTTGCTCTTTCATCGCATGAATCATTGTAAGTGAATCTTTTCCACCAGAGAGACCAACAAGTATTTTATCACCCTCTTCAATTAGAGTAAACTCAGCATTTGTTTTACCAAGTTTAGACATAATCTTTTTTGATGGGATTATTGATTTTTTTTTACTCAAGTATTTTATCTACCATTTTCATAATAAATTCAGCAGAAATTATTGCACTTGATTCCATAAACTCATCAAAAGAGAAACTAGCATCTGTATCTGCTGTGTCACTAATCGCACGAAGAATAAAGAAAGGAACATCAAGTGCAGCACAAACTACCGCTACACTAGCTCCTTCCATTTCTAGAGCATCAGCATTAAAGTTTTTCACTATTTCATCTTTAATGGCTTCATTATGTACAAACTGGTCCCCTGTCGCGATAATACCCTCTTGAACTGTTTTACCAAGTTCTGATGCGACCTCTTTAGAAAGTGCAATTAAATCTTTATTAGCTTCAACAAATACTGAACCTCCTGGCACAAATCCCATTGGATGACCAAATGCTGTAATATCTAAATCATGTTGTGATAGCTTAGTAGCAACAATCAAGTCACCAATTTTTAAAGATGGATTTATTCCACCAGCAACACCTGAAAAAAGAAGTTTAGTACATCCAAAGTGCTGAATCATTGAAGATGCAGTAAGTGTTGAGAATACTTTACCAATTTTTGAATAAGCAATGACTAAATCTACACCTTTATATCTTGCTTCATAGTAACTGTTGCCAGCATATTGTGTAGTTGTGTAGTCTCCTACAATTTCTAGTATTGGTGCTATCTCTTCTGGCATTGCACCCATTATTGCTATTTTCATTATTTATCCTATATGTAGTTTATTAGTAAGTATTGAGAGTGAATTTATTTGTGTATTTTAGCATTTAATATATTTATATTATGTAAATTATCATTTGATTTATAAAATAAAAGGAAAAAGTAAATTAAGAAAAAGTATTTTTACGAAATAGTTGTGCTTTTTAAAATAACGAAGCATACACAAAGTATGTGAGTTGTTTTAAAGAGTGCAAATATGAAGTAAAAACAACCAACTAGGCAGCGACCTACATTTCCACAAGTGAAACCTGCAGTATTATCAGCGATGAGGGGCTTAGCTTCTGGGTTCGGAATGGGACCAGGCGTTTCCCCC
>Ga0256824_10000241_pt1 | contig 19968 bp, 35 predicted proteins | sample CV67metaG_FD_191570 | JGI IMG/M metagenome (GOLD analysis project Ga0256824, IMG submission 191570) | Hydrothermal vent microbial communities from East Pacific Rise, Pacific Ocean - CV67 | ecosystem: Environmental > Aquatic > Marine > Hydrothermal vents | place: Pacific Ocean: East Pacific Rise...
ATAAGCAGTCATTAAGAGGTAACTCTACAGCATTTGGATTTATGTTAAGTCTTGATAATAAAGTACAAATAGTTAATCTTTTTGCATATACATCAATCGTTATTTCAGGTAGTAATTTAGAGAGAACTTCTAGCTCAGCATAAGCATCTGCTATTGCTCCCTCTATTACTAGTGAATCATAACTTCCATCACTATCATAATCTGCAATCTCATTGAGTTCCGAGCTTCGCCAGTAGCTAACTATGTCTTCAACTTCGATTGCCATTTTACAGTCCTAGTCTAGGTCTGCTGTTATGATAGCATTAGGGAGAGTTACAATAGGCATTGCTGAACATTGTAATCTGTATGCTGTTCCATCTGGATTCCAAACTTCATACTCATCTATGTGCTTAAGCTTTGCAAAAGAACCTTTGTTTGTTTCAATAGAAGTATAGAACTCTGCAAAAACTCCAACAGGACACATAATAATACTATTAGTGCTAAAGAATTGAACCTGTGAACCACCTGTGTAGTAGAACTCATCAAGAACGATAAATGGGAATTTTTTGTTACCGAAATAACCAGAAATTTCACTGTCATTGTCTTCAACTGAAACATTATTTACATTTAATGCAGCCCAAGTTTGATACTCTTCAGTTCCTTGAATAGTTTCATAAGCACCTTCTCCAAGAACTAATGCAACAGCACCACGATACTTAGTAGATTTTTTCATTTGCTTTTTCATCATACTCATAAGCTGGTAAGTTTTAACAGTACCATCAGATACAGTTTTAGTTCCTAACTTGTTTGCAGTTGGGATATCGAAAGTCTCGATAACATTTCCATCTTTATCTTTGATTGAACCAAGTAGAGCTGAACAAGCCATATACTCACGAGTAGCATTAACCTTAGTATTAAACTCTTCTACAATAGATTTTGCAAGCTCAACTTTTTTACTTTTGTATGTATCACCAGTCAAAGACTGAAGCTGATTAACAAGAGCTTTAATATCAGTAGGCTTAAGAATTTTCATATCTCCAAAGAGCTTGATTTCATAAGTCGTATATTGTCTACTTGTATCTAAACCAGTAGCTTCGATTCCTGCACCTCTGTTGATAAGTGGTAGGATATCTTCATAATTGAAAACTTCTTTTGGTACTTTTACAAATCCATTTTCAGCATACTTGCTGTTCTTGAAAAATGTTTTTAGTACAGTCATATCGTAAGTAGCTTTTTTATCTGCTTCTCTTACAATCGTTTCTAAATAAGCTGGTGTTAAAAAATCAATAGTTGCCATATTATAAATCTCCTACTATTACTTTCTTGTCAGCAAGTTCGCCAACAATTCTAAATTTCTCTGCATCTGTTAATGCAACATAACCAGCGATTAAACTAGCTCTTATACCACCAGTGTATAAAACTACACCTTCAGTTCCATTATTTTCAACTGCAAATTTCAAAAGAGCATCTGCTGTTGTTTCTGAACCACCAGTTAAAACTGCTTTGTCATACTTACCAGTCACTTCGTTATAGTGAAGTAATGTAAATTCAGGTATACCACCTGCATAGGCTTTTACACCTCTTGTGAATGTCTTAAAGTTTTCATCTGTGTGGATGTTACCTTTAGGGTTTCCGATTGTTTCTACTGTAGCCATCTATAGCTCCTTATGAATTTGAAGCAGTTAAGTCTGCTTTTGCTTGAAGTGCGAATTTCTCATCAGAGTCAATAGGCTCATCTTTGTTGATTTCATCATCTTGCTTAGTGAAAAGAGCATTTTCAGGAAGTGCTGACATAATCTTTTTGAAACTTTCACAAACAGAGTCATCATTCTCTCTCAAAAATGCCTGAACTTGTTCTGAAACAACTGGTGCTATTTTCTTAGCATTATCTGCCATAAAAGAAGCGATAGTCTTTTCTTTGAGTTCTAATTTGAAATCAGCATTTTCTTTTTGTACAGCTTTGAATTTTTCATCATTTTCTGCTTGTGTAGCAGATAGTGAATCAAACTTTTCGGCTTTATCTTGTAGAGCTTTTATTTCTTGTTCAGTCATAAAACTCTCCTTGTCTTGTGGATTTTCGAGGTCATTTTCAGACTCCGTTTGCAGTATTGTACCATTTTCTTCTTTATTTTCAGTATTAAAATGTTCTTCTGTATTATCATCTTTAATTTCTATATCAGACTCAAACTCAAAAGAATCACCATTTTCTCCATCTTCTATTGAAAAAGAGATAGGTTCTAAACCTGACACTGCTGGTTGGTTACTTCCTAGAAAAGCAATAGCAAGAGCATAAGCACCTGTTTTTCCACCTACTCTATCATACATCTCAATTTTCTTTGTAAGCTCCATTGAAACTCTCGTGTACATTTTGTTTTTAATCATCTCGCCAAGCTCATCATTGTACTCAATCTCTGCTACAAGGATATTATCATCACTTAGTGAAAAGTTTGTTGCCCATCCGTAAGCTGGCTTCTCTTTTCCATCCCAGTCGTTGTGACCTAAGATAACTGGAGATGAACGATAACCTGCTTCGTAATTATCAATTACTTCCTGAACTTCAGTCTGACTCCATATTCTTGATGGATTGTCTCCATAAACACCTGCTTTAAAAACTTCTATCTTAGCTGTTTTCATTGTATTCCTTTTTGATTAATTTGATAAGATATCTCTTATCTATAGACTCAGTTTTTATTCCTAAGTCAGTTATGATTGCTTGAATTTTTTCAAGGTCGAAAGAGTTAAGCTGAGAAATTATATCATCTTTATCTTCATCGTTTTCATTTATATTATTATCATCTTCGACTTCTGTTACAAAATCTTCATCAGATAAACTGTCTGTTCTTTCACATATTGCTTCGAGTGCCATTATTGACATATCTATTAGTCTTGGGTTCATTGAGTTATAAACCATATGCTGATGGATGAAAGAAGCTTGACCCTGTAGAAAGAATAATCGCTTATTCTCTCCATCTGCTGTTTCTTTTATATCAGTTATCAGCCGTTTGATTTTTTTCTCATAAACCATTGCCTCTTTTTTTCCTATCATCGTATCTCCTTTTTTTGTCTTAATTCGAGATTATACACTAATCTAAAATGTTAATCAAATACGAGAACAGTGTCATCTGCAAGTTCTCTGCTTTTCTTTTTCTTCTTTGCCATCACATCCTCCTAATCAAAAGTTCTTTCAAATTCTGCTGATGCTTTTGGTGCTATTTTCTTAAGCTCTGCCCACTTTTCTCCATCTGCCCAAACTGAGAACATATTTGCAAAAGTTTCAGAGTTTATAAAGAAAGCATCTCCTTCTCCAAATATCTTTGCTCCGTGTCCTGCTACTCTGAACTTATCTCTAAATCTTCCCTCAGATAGAGCATCAATAACATCACTTATTGGCATATACTTTCTGTCTTTTATTTTTAGCTTTCCTTCTTTATTTGTGTAGTAGTAATCATCCTTATATTTCTGGAGTTTTTCATCAGTCAGAGCGAGTGTTTTCTTATCTGAAGCAATTGCATCAGTCATCTTTGTATTTGTAGCACTTCTTAACTCAACTACACCTTTCTTTTCTAGGTCTAGTACAGCATCTATATGGTGTCCATACTCGTGAAGTAAAACTTCTCTTCTGTCTACAGTTTCAATAACTGAATTTTCTATCCCATCTTGATAATAATACACTGGTCTTTTTCCATCTCTTATTTTTGGAATAGGATATTTATTGATAATAGCAACAGCCTTTGGATTTAATCCTTTTACGAGGTGGTTGTAATCTCCATTGTTACCTAAATCTACATCTGGAAGTTTTGTTGATACTTCTTCACTAAGAGACATAATTGGAACACCTTTTCTGTGACTATTGTTTGCAACTTGTTTAGTTCCAATATAATTACCAAATCCATCAGTTGTCACTAGATAACTTCTCTCTGTTCCATTTACACTGATTGCTTTTACAAAGTTGAGTTCATATCCTAAATTTCCTGAAGATGTTTTCTTTGATTTTAACCATACTTCCTCTGGTTTAGTTATTACACTTTCTGTAATTTCCAAGCTTTCATAACTGCCTTTTTTTATCAGAGTATCGCTACCAGTTGCATCTTGAATAAGTGTATCTTCTTTGATTCTTTTTTTGTTTGGTTTTGTTTTACTCATATGCTTTTTTACTAATGGGTCTTTAACTGCTGTGAGCTTTGCACTGAGTCCATAATCTTCAAAGTTTAAGGAGTTGAGTCCATCTGCTATATTCTTTTGAAGTATCTGCTCTTTAATACCTTTTCCTCCGTGGAAGTTCCATCCTGAGTCAGGGGCATATCGTGAGCCTTTAAAGTCTTTACCTTTTGCTATCTTTACCTTCTTGAGTTTTTTAACACTCATTGGTATAACAGAGCATCTACAGTTGAATCCGTTTGGTGGATAAATACTGTTCCAAATCTCATCATCTGCAAGGAAAACCTGTCCATCTAATGCTAAGTGTGCAGGTCGTGTTCTGTTGTCACCTATTGAGTCATACATCATTGCAGGGAACTCTTCAGTAATTGTTTTGTATTCTGCATAATTAGCTTTAGCATATGAACTAAATATGTTTGTTCTATAAACATTTCCGAGATGTGCAGGACTAGGGTTAAGACCATATCCATTAAGCAGTGTTCTCGCTTTGTTTTTCCATACTTGCTCACTTGTCCCATTGAGAATTGCATCCTCTAAAGAACTCTTCAGTGCATTGACTACCTGTTTCGATTTAATTGAAGCCATTGCAAAAGCATCAGACTTTGCCATCGCTGTTAATTTTCTGAACTCATCATCAGTAAGAGGTACTTTGTTTGCAAAAGTTGCCCTTGCTTGTTCAAAACTCTGGATGACTGCATCTTCAATATCTGAACTTTTGAACATTTCCTTCACCCTTGAGGTGAACTTATCTTTCCTTTTTGGGTTCTGGTGTTTTGCATACATTGAAACAAAAAACAAAGCATACGAAATGTTTTCTGCTAAGTCTTCTGTTGTGGACTCATATTTATCTTGTAGAGACAAGATAGCCTTCTTAGGGTTGCCAGAGTATTCATCAAGACTATTAATCTTTTTAAATACTTTGAGTTGAGTTTTATGTAAGTTTATAGCCAGTGTTTCGACTACTTGCTTATATTTTGGTAACTCAGAGAACTGCTCAACTGTCAGTTCATCTGAAAAAAAAAGCTTTTCTTCTTCTTCTTCAATTGTATTTTTTGACTCTTCTTTTTTCTTATCAGTTTTCTTTTCTTTTTTAGGGTCTGTCTTCTTAGAAGAATCTTCTTCTTTTACACCAGTACCTTTTTCTGAATCTGTCTGAGTTTCATCTTCTTCATCAAGCCCAGTATCATCATATAAAACGAAATAAGGAACATCTTTATCTTCACCTAGATTGAATCTTACAAGTGGCTCGATAATCGCTACTCTTATTGTTTCTGAGATTGAGGTTGCATCAGAAAAAGTTATCTCTGACAAGTTATCTCCGTGTTCTACTGCTGTTGCATAAGTTCCAGTGGTTGTTTCATCCATAAGCATTGAAGAACCTAAATAAATCTTAGAAATTTGCTTATCTGCTTTCTCTGTATATTCATTGTAATCTACATTACCAGATGACACTGTGAGAGCATCCACAGACTCATCAATACCAATAACGATGTTTGACCCACCTGCTACACTATCGAGCTGATTACCTTGCTCAGTAATCTTATCATCATTAGTTTCAGTGGTTTTCATTACGAGTGCAGGGTCTCCAAACTTTTCAAGATACTGACCCCATATTTTCCAGCCGTGTTTCTTAAATCTCCAGTACCAATAACACCTAGCATTTAATGAAGTTCCATAAGGGTTTCCATCATCTTCAAAATCATTTCTATGCAGAACGAATTTACCATAAGGGGCTATTTCTTCCTCTTCCTCACCTTGGTAAGTCATTTCTCCAAGTGTATTAAACTTAAACTTTTTATTGTTTCTGTTTTTTATTTCTATGATAGTCCAGCTTCCATCAACAACTTCCCAAATAAGTTCAGATACTGCATATCCAAGAGGTATTGCTCTGAGCATACCAGTGATAAGTTTGTTCATATCTAACTTATCAATAGTCTCTTTGATTATCTCATTAACAGTTTCATCATCTCCCTCTATCCTATATTTTAGTTTGTTTATTTTTCTTTTTCTTTTCTGAAAAGCTGAGAATATTTGAGGGTCGAACATCATCTCTTGATATGTAGACTCTGCTATTCCTGCACTCCTTAGAATAGGGTCAGGGTTTGGTAGCGAACCGACTGCTTCTCCGAAGTTTTGGTCACTTGTAAGTTCTTGTGTGGATGGACTTTTTGGAAATGTTTTAGCCACTATATCCTCCTATTTGGATTTTTATAGTGGTATTATAGCCTATATAGTTTTAAACCTGATATCTGCTAAAACAAGGTGTTGATATAATTTGATTTCTTTTCTGATACTTCTACGAGAGAGGATGTTAAAATTACTGTTATTGTTACTGAGTCATATCTATAACTCAAGATATAGAAATTAACTTTGTTCAGCTCATAGGTAAACCCTATCTTCTCAAGCTTTTTCTTAAAATGTTCGATTGTAAAAGTTTTGTCATATTTGAAGAATCTCTTATCTTCAAATCTATAAGTTCCGAAAAGCTTTTTTAATCCAAGAATTGTTGATTTATCCACAGTTATTCCTTTTTACAGATAGATGTCTCTCAAGATATCCTGAGCTTGCTTTTGAATTGAATTTTTATTATATCCCATTGAAGCATAGAATTTTTCGCTATGGTTCATTTCGTGTGCAATAGTTACAATTTCTTTATCTTTTTTGATATCCCAAATACGAAAAGTTTTTGCAAGTGCAAAAGCCTCATTCCAGTTTTTGTTTTTTATCATTTCCGTTAATTTTTCAGTTTTAGTTTTCATTTTTGTTTCCTCGTTTTATATACAGTAATTCTACCAGTTGCACTTTTAAATTTAGCAACTGGTTTTGAGTTAATTTTATTTACTAAGTTTTGTTTCAGTAAATGTTTTAACATCAGTATTTATAAAGTCAATAAGAGGAGTACAATCCTGACCACTATTGATAATTACAATATTGTCAGAGTCAAGCTCAGCCGTTTGATAAAAATTGTTTGAAAAGTATTCAATTAATTTTCCATTTTTAAGGTTTGTGATAAGTGTGTTTTGGAAGTCATTCATAATAAAGCCTTTTTGTTTTGTTTTCAAAAATAGTTATTAGTTATTTTTGATATGTGTAATTCTAACAAGTAGTCTATGAAAGTTTTCTACTGTGTTAGAATTAATTTAAAAGGCTAAGGTATTTCTAAGTTTTTGGATTTATCTTGTTTGGATTTGGTGGTGGTGGAGGTGGTGTCTGTTCTTTCTTTTTATCACCATCTTCAAGAACCTTTCTTTCCTTTTCAAGATTTCTTTTCTCTGCATTTTCTTCAGTGAATTTTTCAGGGTATCTTGTTTTGAGCTTATTGATAACTCGTGCCTGCTCCGTTTCAAAATCAGTTCCAAGTATGCCACAAGCTCCTGCTTGATACCATTGCATATCTCCAATCTCTTCTTTAAGATTTACTTCATCTAATTTTTCACCAAGAAAGAAAGATTTATGGATAGCTTCAAGAAACTCTCCTGCTTCAGTAAACATACCAAGTGCATAGTGTAACAGTTTCTCTTCATCTTCACTTAGATTTTTAGCGAGAGGTATTCCACTTAATGAATTAGTTGTTATGCTTTCTCTCACTTCATCAGTCAATTTCTTTCCGTAAAACACTGACTTCTTCATAGCATCTATCTGTTCAGAAATAGCAAGTCCCTTATTAATAGCAACAGATAAAATTCTCTCATCTTTTATTGTTTCAAAATTAAATACTGTACTCTCTGTTCGTTTGCAATCTTCTATAAATCCCATAATTACTCCTTCTCGTAAATAGGTTTTTCTGGTATCTTTGTAGCTGTATAACAAAAATCACCAACAGTGGATGCTGAGCTTTTGATAGTTTTAGTATCAAACTCATATCCTTTTTCAATCAACACAAAGATAATTGCAGATAGTCTGCTTATGTATCTCTGTAAACACCAATTTCTAGTAACATATCCATTGCTACGAATATGCTTTTCTATCTGGTTAGACTGTGAATCTTTCACCTTGTACTCTCCCTTTAGAAACAAGCCATTTATCAACGAATAAGTTAAGCTCATTTGCTATGCTTTCTTCAGTTCCATTGAACACCTTTTCTCCGATTGTTAAAGTATTTTTTTCATCTGTCTCTCCTTTTGTAAAGTGTGCAGTGTTAATAGTGTGTATTCTCACATTTTTAATCGCTTGCTCAAGTTTATATATCATCTCTCTTCCTTTTGTTTATTTCTAGGTTTACAATTATACCTAGAAACATATATTTATAAAATAATAGGCATTATTATAGTTTGAGACTGCTCTCTATGAGTAACAGAAAATGGAATATTTTTGTCGTTAAACTTTATACTCATATCCTCATCACCAAACTTTATTGCATCTAATATGAATTTGATATTGAGTGCAAAAGTGATACTCTCTTCAACTTCTGGATATGCTCTGGTTGGCATTGATGCTGATATAGTGTTTGTATTAGAATTAAGCAGTCCATCAAATTTAGCAGAACTATCTGGATTAATCGTAATCGTAATATCTTGTGCTTTTTTCATTATTCTTTTCAATTTCTTTTCAATTTCTTTTTTATCGAAATCAAATTGAAACTTAAAGCCATTTGGAACGATTCTTCTGTACTCTGGGAATTTTCCACCTATTAGTTTTCCAGAAATTACAGTTGTACCACTTTCAAAAAAGAACAGATTATTCTCAGAGTCAAGTGAGATTGTATACATTTCTTTTGAGCCTTTTACTGTATCAAGTATCGCTTCTAAGTCTCCTCTTGGAAGTATGTAACTAACATATTCTTCTGAGCCGTTTTGAATACCAATATACTCATTTTCTCCAAGATATAATCTTCTAGTGTCAGTTGATACAATATTTACAATATTCTCGTTTACTTCAAGCAGGACACCATTTAGCTCAAACTTTGGATTGTTTTTATCAACACTTTGCAAAGCTTCCATAAGATATACAGAGTCTTCTTGACTGAAGCTCAATTTCAAGTGGTTATCTTCTCCAGTATAGGAGTAAAAATAATCATTTTCCATATGTACCATTGTCTCACTAACTTCATCATCATAGATGAGTAAGTTGTCTATATTTTTCTCTAGCTTTATCTCTCCTTCACTTGACTTTATGAAGTTTTCAAAATCTACGAGATTTACAGTGATGTTATCAAAATCCTCATCGCCTCCAATACATTCTTTCGTTGATATTGACATTGAAGAACTTCCACTATCAACCATCATTGTGAACTCGTTATTTTTTATGCTGATAGTCAGCATTTTTCCTGCATCTGTTTTAATCGCTCTTCTTTTCAAAAGAGTCAGACTTTTTCCGACTCCAAGTTTATTAAATAATGTCATTTTGTTTTCCTAGTTATTTTTTAAGATAGTGTATTCTATGATTTAATAACTGAATAAAAAATACATAAAATACATTAATTTTATTTACTCAGTTTCATCTAAGTTTGGCAGACAGTGTTCAAACAAATACTTATGGTCTTGAGGTAAGCTTTCAAACATTGCTCTCGCTACTTTCTGTATTTCCCATAGAGCAGAACTACTTGTTCTTAGAGATAGATAGTTCTGTAAGCTTCTTGCATTTATGGTCATAACAAGTTCAGTTTTGTAGCATTCTGGAAGTCCATATTTCCAAATATCATTACTCATACCATTTCTTGACTCTTTGAAATCAATTAACTGTCTTGCTAGAAAGTTATGGTGAATAATCATTGCATCTTCATCTCGATATAGTTCAAGAGGAGGTAAAACAATATACTGTTCTATTATTTCAAAGTTTGGATGATAAGCTGTTCCAAGTATCGCACTTTGAAGTTCCTTCAGTGTGTATCTTGTACTTTTAACAGATGGACTTGCAATTCTGTGTCTTGAGTTCTCTTGAAGAAATGCTCTACTTACTCCAGTGAGTTCAAAGTTGTATACAAGATGCTCAAGAGTACTTGAGTGCTTATATTTGTTTCCAATCTTTTCAATCAGTGCCTTGTCATCTTCTCCACAAACTGTTACATTGAAATAGTTTGAGCTTCCACAGTTCGCACAGCACTCATCTTCTGGATGCTCATACATCTCATTACAAGCAGGGCATTTTGTTCCCTCATAACTATCTGACTTTTCTCCACTATCCCAGCATTTTCTGATTGCTTTTGAAGCAATGTCAAGTGGTGTACTATGTAATAATTCTACTTTCATTCTATTTTCCTTTCATTGAAATTTGTCTATCTATATGCAGTAAAGCACCAGTTACTTCGCTAAGTTCAGCACTCCAGTACTTAAACTTATTCGCATAAGGTTTATACATTTTTACATTCTGCTCACAAATAGCTTTGTATTCTACCAAAGCTTCTCTTACTATGTCCTCGTATTCAGAGTTTATTGTTATCATTTTATTGAACTTAGGCTTACTTCATTTGCATTGAGAAACTTTATGTACAGTTCTAATCTATTTGTTACACAGCTATCAACCATATCCTCACCATATTCCTTGATTCTTAGTCTTTTCAATATTTTTAGTTTCAAGTTGTATAGTAAATCAAAGACCAGTTCAATATCCTCAAACAAAACTACTGTTCCTAAAAAGTCTGACTTTATGTCGTATCTCTTCCCTGTGTCTGCTTCTTCATTTTCTGCACCACCAAAATCTGATAAGTCATTTCTTATCATATCCATCTGGTTAAACAGTTCATTAACTACTGCAATTTCCATTTAAAAATCCTTGTGTTTGTTTTGATATTCAGTATTCTAAGATGTTTTAGATTTTAGAATACTTATGTTTTTTGATTAGTTTTTTTGTGTAAGGTTGGTGAAAGTTTTAGAAGTCTTTTAATTTTAAGTCAAGACCATAGTTATCAGCATTTTCTATAACATCTAGGTGGCTGTCCCCTACTTTGTCTGTAATAACAGTTAAATTATGAATAGGTAGTGCCATAAAAATTGCAGGATTACTTCCATATCTCTGTGTAACATTAGTATCAATCATTTCATACTCAAAAGAAGGCATTTTAACTGAGTAAGAGCCTTTATTTATAGTTGTTGATACATTTGCATTACTTAACTGTTTTTGAGCATATAATAGAGATATACAGTTTCCTGAGTACGGAAGAGTATGCTCTTCTTTCCCACACATACATTTAATCGACTCCTTACCTCTAATATCTTTGAAGTTTGCAAGATTTGCTTTAGAATGTATCAGGTATATTTTACTGTTGTTTGTCAGTTTTTCAATATCTTTTATTTTTGGAACTCTTCTCGACATTCCATACAATCTCACCTCTTCTATAAAGTCAGATGGTAAGTGATAGTACATATCTCCTACCCAGTCAAGAATATGATAATAATCTCCAATCTTAACAACTGTTACACCTATTTTTGATACACCTAAAAAAGTTGCATCTATTTCTTTAGGCTCATCTACAAGAAAATCCTCAATAGGAAGTCCTTTCCCTCCTAAATTCGTTTCAACATATAACCCACCTTGAACTCGTGTCCCACATCCTCTCTCTACTTCTTCAGTTAAATTTTCCATCTCACTCTCCTTATCTGTTTGACTTATCTACTTCGTGAATATAATTATCGTAAATCCCTCGTTCAATCATTTTAAAAACACTCGATAAGTTTTGTGCCTCTCTAGTGCTTTGTTCATTCCAAAAAGAAAAAAACTTATCTTCCTTTAGAAACAGTGTTGTTTTCCAATACCCATTGTTTGGGCTTCTCCAAATCCATTCCGTTTTGTACTTTGCTAATTGCATCATATCTCCTAAAAATCCATTGTTATTTTTTCTTTAGAGTAGTTTTTAACAGTACCCTCAAAGAAGTTTGTTTTAGTCTCATTTAAATCACTGTACGACTTAAATATTTTGATAAGACCATCATTTGTATTTGCTACTTTGTAAGGTAGTTCAAATCCAAGTTCTCGACATCTACTATTGCATATCCACTCCATAAAGTTCCTGATTCCTACTTCTGTAAAGCCTAGAACTCCTTGAGTTGAGTAGTTTAGAAACTCTATCTCTCTTTCGGTTGCTCTAGTGAGCATCTTGACAGCCTTATCATCAGCATTTACCCCAGTGTCTTGTTTTATATGGTTATACAAGTTCACATATAATGGCAAGTGAGAACCGAGTTCATCTTTACTTATCTCTGTAACCATTGAAGCAGAACCAATCATAGTTGAACCTAGTGACCATACTCCTAAGAATCCTGCTGGAAAAGATATTCCTTCAAGTGATAAGTTTGCAATACAAGCAAGGGAAAGCTCCTCAAAAGTTGGTTCTCCTTCAGTGTCAAACATACTGTAGTCATCATTGATTTCTTTTGCAAGTTTCTTCAGTACAGGGTCTGTTCTATGAAGCTCGTAAATCTTGTCTGGGTCTCCACTTGCTTTCTGAATTACATCATCTCCGATATAAGCATATGATAAAGAGTGTTCACTTTCTTCGTACCCTTGTCTTGCGAAACAAGCATTTACTATAGGGTCTGTTACATATCCGTTGAGATTATCCATAATTCTATTTGTAATTACACTATCATTAAAGATTAGTTTACCAAACATAAATTCATACATCCTCACTTCTGCATCAGACAGTTTCATCAGTGCTTTTGGCTCATTGCTTAAGTCCACCTGTGCTGGGAACCAAGTCCTATCTAACATACCCATATAAATTGTTTTATATATCAGTCTTGATGGCTTTGAGAAGTTTGCTATCCCAGATGGATTCCCACCAACTACTTTGTGTTTTATTTCAGTTGATTCTGGATTATATGCTTTCTTTGACATTGTTTACTCCACTTAAGAATTTCAGTATTTCATCAGTAAGCAATTTTGCTTTAGGTGAATAAGTTTTTGCTATATTGTATATGCTTTTTCTTAGTCTTTCGTGTCGTTCTTCCTGCTCATCAATAATATCAATCAATACAGAGTCTTTTCCTCGACTTGCAGTTTTCTTTACTTCATTGACATCAGATTGAGTCACTTTACCTGCAAATCTCAGTTTAAGCTCGAACAACTCTATGTATTGCTCAGGTAGTTTAATGATATTAAAGGCTACTGTTTTTTTGATTTTACCATCTTTAAATGCTGTAAAAAGCACACTACCAAGTTTTTTAAGTGACAACATTTTGTTTATTACTGCAATATCTATACTTGTCATTCTTGCTATCTTGTCTGTAGGATGTTTCTCTCTAAGTGTTATGCAGATTTCTGTATCGTTTATGAAGTTGTCAGAGCGAATATAATTTGAGACTAAAGGCTTAAACTCATTCAAGTCAGATTTCTCTTCTACTTTCACATCAATCATTATCTCATCAATATTTTTCTTATAGATATTTCGTAATGCACTCAGTCTTCTTCTCCCATCAATAACATTATACTGACCATCATCTCGCATCTCTACGATTATTGGTACAAGAAGCCCATACTTGATTATTGATTTTTCTAGCTTCTTCTTATATATTGCAGGGACAAAAACAATATCAGAGAGTGGTATTTTAGTTACCATCTCCTCGACCTTTGTTTTGTATATTTTCTTGCTCCATCTCAATCTTGATAAGATTTCCATATGCTTCAATTGACTCATCTATAGATTCTAATCTTTCTTCTAAAAAATCATTCACTTTTATAATTACAAGAAGATTTTTCTTTAAAAGTGTGTCTACTTTATGTTCTTTTATAACATCAGCTTTTAGTTTTTCTGTTTCTTCGAGAGTTCCATATAAAATTCCTGTGAGTTCACCATCGACTTTAGGTATAAAAACGAAATACCCATCAGTAGTAAACAATATCGCTTTTACATCTTTTTCGTACTCAGCACATAATAGGTATTCATTATCACTATATTTATTAGAATCTAAACTCACTGTAATATCGTAACCTATCTTTGAAAGCTCTCCTATTGCAATAGTCATACTCTCAATCGCAGTTTCTTCTTTTCTTGAATAAAAGCCTTTCTTTGAGTCTATCTTTGCTTTTCTTCTTCCAAACCCTTTCTTTAATTCATTATCAATTAATCCATTTTTCATAATCATTTCCTTTAAGTTTTTTCTTTAAGTTTTTAGCCCAAATATCAAAAGACTTCTGGTTTGCTATCAATACTGCAATTCTCCGTATAAGCCAACTCATTGAGCGATAGAATTTCCAGTCGCTCATCGTTACTCTATAGTTGTTCACCCCATCCCTAGGAGAGATAAACAAATCTTTTCCTATGTATGTTTGCATTGTAGCTAATTTCGATTTGTCCTTCAGTATTACGAGCGACATCTTTGCTATTTCTGTATCTGTAAAATAGTTTTTCAGTGCAAAATAGTTTTCAATATTTTCTCTCATTATGAAAGTTTGAAAGTTCTTCCTTCTAGTGAAAAATACATAGTCCACATACATAACCTTTTTACTATCAAATCTAAAGATTTCCTTTGGTATTCTTCCTGTTGATTTCATAGAAGCTATTGTCTCTTCTCCTACAAAATAATTAGAACAGAACACATCAAACTTTAGATATTTTGATGTTCTATGATTCTTTGTAGTATTTGTTTTGCAATTTACCATAGTGTTCAATCTTATTTCTATCTCTAGCTTCTTGAGAGTGGTCTTGTCTATCCATTCTTATGATTGCTCGTAAGATATTATACAGAGCAGGTTCTAATTGAAGCCAGTTTGCTAAATCATCGACATCAGTTATGAGTGGGAAGCCTTCACTAGTAGTTGGAAACTTATAATACTGAGTTGAACCACCATTGTTTAAAGACTCATCTAACATTTCAGATTCTGAATATTCGCAGTCTTCATTTGTGTTGTCATTATCAACTTCACTAGCATTTTCCCCAACTAGCTCCTCTTCTATTAGAACATCCATCATTGAACCATTCACTTTAAATAATGGAGTAACCCCAGATTCTCTTATTTCTTGGTTTATTTTCACCATTGAGTCATAGATAATCGCTTTACTTGCATACTCTTCAACATCACCAAGGATTTCTTCAATCTCACTCTTCAGTGCAGAAAGTTCAGTTGAAGATTCTTTCTTTTCTCTCTCTAGTTCTCGGCATCTCTCTGTCTGATTAGCCAGAGCCATCTCAAAATCGGCACATCTTGTTATCGCTGATTCGTATATTTTTCTTTCTTCTTTAGTCATCATTTTTCCTTTTGTTTTTTGGTCACACATTATACAAGTTTCTTGCTTTAGAATTGCAAACTCTAACTGCGAACTCTTCTTTTAATCCATTAAAGCTATCAGCATTAATTATCTGCTCGTTTGTATTAGTATTAATACAACAGTAGTTGCCGTTGTGCTTCTTGATGAACACGATAGTGTCATCGTTCAGTTTTCTAGCAGTTATTACTGTACCCTTCTTTAAATAGCTCATAAGTCCTCCTTTAAAAGTTTTGCGATATTATGAATTGCTCGATACAAGCTATCCATCTCTCTGTTTCTATACAGGTGTATTCCATATCTTGATGGCTTGTTTAAATTATGTCTATTTGCTTCAACATATTTATCAAAAGCTTTGTGAGTCAGGAAAAAATTCACACTTTGCTCAGATATAACTTGTGATGTTCTAGCACAGTACATATCGAAATCATCAGCTCCTGCACTAAAATCCTCCGACTCATCTATAAATTCAATCACATCCTCGAAAGAATCAAAGTCATTTTTGTTTTCTAAATCAAAGTAATCTGCAAGTTCTGCTGGTGTTGTGAACTCCTCTGAATCATACACTGCCACTACATAATCACCAAAGCCATCAGGTAAGTATTCTCGCTCTTCTGTTCTTAGTACAAGTGCAAAAGGTTGTGCTGTAGACATATTGTCTTGAGTGTTCATTTCTTCAGATAGAGAAATAATAAAATCTCTATCTTCTTTGTTTAATTTTTCCATAACATTCTCCAGCCTGTTTGTAATATGTCAAGAACTATTGCTATTGACACCATAATCGGAGTGAGCAGTGTTAATGCTACCAAATCTAAGACTTTCTGGAGAGCCTCGCCTTTTGTTATTGTATTTGAGTTGTTTAACAGTGCAAATTCTCTTGATATATTTGCACATACATTTTTAGTTGTTTTCATTTTATTCCCTACTTATTTTTTAAAGAGTTTATTTCATCTCTATCTTCTTCAATTATATAATCGAAGATTTGAGCAAGTCTAACTGCGATTTCTTTAAAGTTTTTGTTTTCAAAGAACATACCTACTAAAAACGATTGAGAAAAATTATGGTTTCTAACAGTAGCCACCATCTCTCTTTTTGTCGCAGTCTCTAATAGTATTCCATTTTTGAAATATATTTCAATTTCAGTTGTAGTTGTTAAAGTTTTCATTTCGAGTTCCTTATTTGATATTCAGTATTCTATGAAGTTTTAACTGTGTAAAAAATATAGAATACAGATTAGTTTTTTTTCATAAGGTTCAACTAAGTTAATGATAATCCTGTGAAGCTCTGGAACTGTTCCTTCAATCGTGTTTCCAGACCATCCTTTACTTTTGAAGCATTTGCTCGGAATGGCACTTCTATCTCAAAGGTTGCAGTAAATACAAGTGTCTTCATATCAGACTGCTCAGCAGGTTTTGCTTTCTCAATGATGTTTGGTATGGAGTCAAGACCTTTTGGCTCAGGTTGCTTATAGGTTTGAGCATTTCCTATAGGTTTCAGTGCAGGTTCTTTTGCTTTTGGTATCGGAGTCTCTGCTTTTATTTTATCGCTTTCCTTTTTGAGTTCAGCAAGTTTTTCATTAGCAAGTTTTTGTGCTTCTGCTTCTACTCGTTCATCAGCAATTCGTTTTTCCTCATCTCTTGCTTTTTGAACAGCGATTTCTTTATCTCTGTTTGCTTTTTCTTCAGCATTTATACGAGCAGTCTCTTCTTGCTCCATTCTTAATCTTTCAGCTTCTTGTGCTTTTATCTTTTCTTGAAGTATTTGGTTTTCAATAGGAACTATTCTTCCTTCTATCTTCGCCTTAGTTGCAGATGATACTGCTCCATTTTTAGTAAGTGCAGTGAGCATAACAAAAGGTTCTACTGGTATCAAGTCAAGGTTAATACCTCTTCTATCACATTCAAAGTTGATATAATCTTGAATCTTATCTTTAATTTCAATCAATCGACCAGCTTCATACTTATCTACTTGAGATTTGATTTTACTTCTACTCTCATCAAACAGTTCAGTTATCTCCTTCTGTTGTTTTTTAAAGTGGACTATCGGCTCAGATACAATATCAATAAATATTTTACACTGGCTATTAAACTCAGCCTTTTTAGTGTTGAGTTCAGCCATCATTTTCTTAGCTTCAGGAAGTTTAGTAGAGTCAATCACTACATCATACTTTTCAGTTTCTTTTACAATTGAAGCCTTAACTTCATCAAGGTTCGTTTTATAGTCAATCTTGTGACTTGTTACCAGTTCTTGCATTTTTTATCCTTTGTAGTCAGTTCTAATGATTTCTTTCATTATCTGCTCAAACATTTGTCTCTCTTCTCTTGAAGTTATATATTCAATAGGGTTTTTTCTAAACTTGTCCCATTGCTCAGAAAGATACATATCATTATCCGAGCCAGTCAGTTCTCTAAATTTAAAGTAGTCAATTTTATTATCAACATATTTCTGGAATATGTTCAGTTCTTCAAAAGTCATTATATTTCTCCTTCGATTAAATATTTTTCTTCATCATAAAGTTCTGCTCTATATTCAAGCTCACTTACTGCAAGTGTTAAAGAGAAATTATCTCCAACTTCTACAGATACAAGACCATCATTAAATTTCACATCAATGTCTTGGTATCCATACCATCTCATTGCCTTTTCTTCTGTTGATAATTCAGCCATTTTTTCAGTTCCTTGTTTTTTTTGTTATGCAGTATTCTAACAGTTACAGCATAAAGATTTTCTATTGTTTTTAAGTTAATGTTTTTGTATAAGTTTCAACTAAGAAACCTATACCTCCAGACCTTTCTCTCTTAGATAATCCCAAAGCTCATTATATTCACGACTGAACCAGATATCTTTAATCTCTTCAAAATCAACTGCTTCAAATACATCCATCATTTGCTTTTTAGATTTTCGTTTCATTTCTTTGACTAAAATCTTCCCAGTTTTGTAATCACCACCACTTATATCAGAGAATATCGTTCTTCTTATGAAGTTTGAACCTCTCTCGACTGTATCGAGGTGAAGATAGATACCTCTCCTTTCTTCCTTGTAGGTAGCATAGTTAATGCCACCTAATTCGTATCTTAACTCAACTTCTAAATGATATTCCGTTTCTGGAATTTTAAAGAATTTTGTAATTACCATAATATAGCCTTTTTGTGTGTTTGAAAAAACGATTTGTTTTTCCGATTGAGTAATTCTCTCATACATCAGGTAAGAGTAAACTACTGTTTTTTAATTAGTTTAAATAGTTAAGGTGTTTCTAAAGTTTATGAGCAAGATACTCAACTAATTCTCTATCATCATCCAGTACATAATCGCTATCATCAATCCAACTTCTAATAGCTCCTCTTTCATTTGTAGTCATACCACACTTGATGAAGTCATATATGTTTGAGTCTACAAACTCATTCCATATTTCACTCAAACTTCGTACAGTTTTAATGCCCTTATATTCAATTTCAATCATCATTTTTCCTTTATAGTTAGTCTCTGGTATTCTTTGTATAGTAGGTGAGGCTTGAATCAAGCTTCAGAGGTAAGGCTTGAATCAAGCCACAGCTTTTTGTTAAGGCTTGAATCAAGCCACAGCCATATTACGAGCTTTTAACCTCGAATCTGACCAAAATATTGTCTTTTACCTCTGCTACAAATTCTAAATCTCCAATAGTTACAAGATTAAATCCTTCACCCATTGAATTTATATCAATAGTTCTCAGCATACTTCTTACAATATCGAAAGCAGTAAGGTTTACAAAATCAATTTTAGCCTGCTTTGATATTCTAATATCTTCAGGGTTATCAATCATCATTTCTCTAAGGTTTTCAAGCTTCACATCAATAGATTTTATTTTAGGAACTTGTTGGAGTAGAGAGTTTTCATACTCAGCTTTTCTTCCTTCGACATTTGACTCACATTTTTCTTTTGCCTTTTCAAGTTCATATATCTTACTTCTTATCTCATTGTTTGTCATTTCTTTTTTGTTCATAGTAATTCCCTTATTAATTCAAACAGAACCTTACAAATTAGCTCTTTTGTTTGCTCCCTTGAGTATTTGTGTACCAAGAGTGTTTGACTGCTTTAAATCGCTTTATTTTGATTTAGTTACAGACATTCCTTTTTTCTCGATTTTGCAGTGATAGTTTTTTATATACTCGGTTGCTTCACTATGAGTTTCAAATCCCATAGCGATAAAACCTCCAAGCATACTTGAATAAACACTATACATTTTCAGTCTGCTTAATTTTTACAACATTTGAAAGAACAAAAATATATGAAACTAATTTCTTTCTTGTCTTAAATGCCCCATCAACTGTCTTTTCAATTATTACAGAAAAAGAGACTGCTGTCTCTCCTATTGTAAGGTTTTCGACATTGTCAAAAAACTCAGTTTCTTTGTTGATGTTTGTGATTTCTATGTTCATAATTTCTTTCCTTAATTTGTTTTGAAAAACATAGTGAAATGTTTTCCGATAAAGCAATTCTCTCATAAAAAGAATTATGTTTTCCTAACTTTTTAAAATTAGTTATTTTTCCTAAAGTTTTTCTAAGGTTGGATGCTATCCTCAAAGGCATCTAGGTAGTAACCCATCTTGATATTTTTATTAGGGACTATGAACTCTTGCCAGTTATGCAGTCTTCCTATGTCTGTTATATATTGAGAGTCGAAACAAACAACCTCTCTGATTAAAACCTTTCCA
>Ga0256824_10000242_pt1 | contig 19934 bp, 23 predicted proteins | sample CV67metaG_FD_191570 | JGI IMG/M metagenome (GOLD analysis project Ga0256824, IMG submission 191570) | Hydrothermal vent microbial communities from East Pacific Rise, Pacific Ocean - CV67 | ecosystem: Environmental > Aquatic > Marine > Hydrothermal vents | place: Pacific Ocean: East Pacific Rise...
CACGTGTATGAAAATAGTTAGAAAAATGCTGACCAATGAGCTCTTCTTCCTCTTTACCCAAAAAGAAGCAACATACAGCATTTGCCTCAGTAATAAGTCCAAGGTTATCTACATGAAAAGAGAGGAGCTGTTTATTGATTAAATCGTAATAATTTTCCTCTTTTTTATGTTGTACTTCATCTATCTGTAAAATCAGTGTTTTTTTATTTATCTCTTGAATTGTTTTGAGATATTCAGATGAAAACTCAGATTTTTTACTAATGTAAGCTATGAAAATATCATCTTTAGTTTCTGGTTCAAATGCTTCAATCTCTATGTCGTAATATATAGAGTTTTTAAAAATCATTGGTATTTTAAAACTTCCAGTCGCTTGAGTCTGTAGTTTCAAGATGTTTTCTTCAAATCCTAAAAATTCCCAAAATATATCTCTTATATCTATACCTGCTGCTAGCTCTGTATTTTTATCAGTTAAGAGTGCAAGCTCTTTGGAAAAATTCACTATTGTAAACTCTTTAGTAAAGAGTATGTAGAGTATTCTACTTTTTTTAGAAAGGAGTGGTAAGACTTCAGTTGTATACATTTTAGTTTGCCTTATTTACAATTGTAGAGTTTAGCTGTCCAAATATCTCATTTACAATATCACCACTCTGTGCGGATGTTTTGTAAACTGCAATAATATTTGGAGAAAGTGCTTTAATCTCTTCATCTGAATAGCTGTTTTGATGTGCTAAATCACTCTTATTCAGTGCAACACATACAGGTGCATCTTTAACCACGTTTAAACAGAGTTTGAGATGTTCTTTAATGGAGTCAAGTGTCTGTGGCCGTGTTAAGTCAGCTACTATTATGTAACCCTTTGCTCCAATGAGATACTGTTTAAAAATTTGGTTAAACTCAGTTTTACCCTCTGTATCCCACAACATCATCGTAGAGTTGCCGTTTGGGTCTTGTATAAGTTTCTTTGAGATGGAGACACCAATACTACTAATATAGTCTTCACTAAAACTATTATCAACGAAACGGCGTACTAAACTTGTTTTTCCAACACCAAAGTCACCAATCATTACTATTTTATATGCAAACATTTATGGACTCTTTCTTTTGTAAGTTACTACAACACATCTTGCATTGTCTGGATTATTCATAATATTAACTCCCTCTGGAGGCTTTTGTGTTATATTTACTTTTATATTTTGTAAAAGCTTACCTTGATTTTGCATATACTCAGCTGTGTTCTTAGCTCTTAGTGACATAAGCTTTTGATTGGTTTTCATATTTCCTAGTAAATCGCTATATGCTGTAACCTCTACCTCCATATCTGTATCTAGCTCTTTTAAGAGTGTAATAAGCTCAATAAGTTTTGTCTGATGTAAAAGTGTCAGTTCTGTTTTACTTTTTTTAAAATAGAGTGTTTTTTTTATGATTGGAGTCTTAATCGCTATATCTTGATTAATATGTTTAATACCTTGTATCTCTCTAATCTTCTGCAGGATTTTCTCTTTACGTTGAGTATCCCAAACATTTCCTTTTAAAAGAAGTGTATCAAAGTCAAAATCATAGGTTATGTTTATGCCTTTGTCAAGATTCAAGCCTGAAATAAGATAAGCAATATTGGAACTTATTTGCATAGGGTCAAAGGAGTTCTTTATAACAACGATTTCATTCTTAATATTTTTAACACCCTCTATAGTCTCAATAGAACTTAGTGCTAATTGTTTATGGTATTGGTATGGAACCTCACCTTTAAGTATAACATTGCCATCTTTACTCACTGCATTAAGACGATAAATTGTAAGTAGTTCAGTTTTATAGAGTCTGCTGTTTATTTGAGATGTGAGTTTGTCATCTAGATAGTTGTTATAAAAATGCCAACCTAACCAAAGAAAAAATATAAATGGTAGTAAAAAGATAATTGGGCTTAGCTTTTTATTTTCTTGTATCTCTTCATCTTTTTCTAACAAAACACTAAGTAGAGCCTCTATGGCATCTGTTGGAAAGTTACTTAAGTCTCCATCAAACATCTTAATCTTTTGAGAGTGTTCTTTTATAATACTCTCTAAGGTATATCTGATTTTTTCATTTGTCTTAATATATGAGGCACCATCAACAATAACAGCTAAGTAGCTGTTACTGCTTGCTTCGAGTATAATTTTACTTCCACCATACTCAATCTCACCAAGTTCACTATGTGTTTCATTCTGCTCAACCCAGTCGTTAACAAAACTTCTAATAGCTGTCATCATAGAAGCGAGCATATCTGCTTCGTTAATAGGGTTGATGTCACTTTGTGCTTGAGCGAGGACGATACCTGTATCTTTATGAATTAAAAAAGCAGCTCTTATATTTGAACTAGATGTTTCACTAAGAAGAAGTTCTGTTTCACTGACACCTTGTATTTTTGCTCTAAATTTTCTACTGAGAGCTTTAAAGGAGAGTCCTGTCTGAATCTGCTTATTAATAGTATTAAGCATCTCTTCAAACATTTTTGAAACATATCGACTAATCATATTACCCATAACAGGGTAGAGTGCATCCACGACATCATCTTTTTGATTTTTTATCTGCTCTTTAATAGCACTACCGATAAGTGGTGCCATTTGTGAAGCAATTTTATCTTGAGACTCTTCGTAGTTTTTATCTATTAGTCGATTTACAAGAGGAGAGAAGGCTTCTAAAAGAGCTTTCTCTTGAGTATTCTTATCAGTTTCATTCATCTATTTAATTTTAAAATTACTTTTTCTGAACCTGTGCAGCTGATAATTGCTGGTTTATTTTTGTGCCTTTCATTGCCATTGCTGCTTCCATAAGAATTTCTGCCGCATCATCACGAGAGAGTTTCGCTTCACCAATCTCTGTGAATTTTTTATCAAGCACTGTAAGAAGTTCATCTTGAAGTGAATCCATCTGTGTGCGAATTGTGTTTCTCATCTCAATCTGTTGACGTTGCAACTGTTCACGTTTAGCATTGAGTTCATCTTCTAAAGTCTCTAACGAGCTATTAATACGTTTTTCTTGTTTGAGTGCTGAGTCTCTAATATCGGCGAACTCATCTTGTTGGGAACTTACAACATTTTTTATTTTTTTACCTATTGTTTCTAGCTCTGAGTTTATTCTCTCATCAAAATCATTTTGATTTTGTTCAATTTTACTGCGCATTTCATCTTGAATAGATTTTAGGCTGTTTTCAATTTTATCAAATCTTTCATCTAAGTCACGTGATTGTGAACCAAAAAGAATCTCTCTAATCTGATCTACGTTACCGAGTTCTGATACATTCTCTTCTGTTTTAGTTGTATTCTCTTTTTGCATAAAATATCTCCAAATAGTATTAAGTATATAATACAAAAAATAAAATATCAATTCAATTAAAATTGGATATAATCTTGGAATTCTAGATTTAGTGAGTTATTTATGAGCATCTTTGACGAAATTAGTGAAGAAAACAGAGAAATTTTAGAAAAAAAGAGATTAGAGTCTATGGATGAGATGATGCAAAATATAGCACATCAATGGAGACAACCACTCTCACAAATTAACTCTGTTGTAAGTCTTATTGACGATATTTTATATGAAAAAAATATTCAAGACCCTCTAATAGAAGAGAAACTCAAAGAGATTGAATCACTCACAAAATATATGTCAAACACCATTAATGATTTTCATGGTTATTTTGAACAGACAAATCTTAAAAGTGTATTCTCTTTGTCTGAGAGTCTTCAAAATTCGATTGACCTTATGAATGTCAACTTAAGTGAAAATATTAAAATCACCACTCAAATTGATACCCATGTAAAGTGTTATGGGTATGCAAATGAATTTGAACAAGTTATCCTCGTCCTTTTTAATAATGCCAAAGATGCTCTTTTAAATCGAAATATTCATCAAGCGAAGATAGAGGTAGAGATACTTCAAGATAGTACATCTGTGCTAATACAAGTGAGGGATAATGCTGGTGGAATGACTAAAAGTGTTATGCAGAAAATTTTTGAACCATACTTTACTACTAAACATAAGTCCCAAGGAACAGGCTTAGGACTCTATATGTCAAGAAAAATAATTGAAGATAGATTTAATGGAAAATTAAATGTAAAAAATTTAAATAATGGTACATGCTTTGAAATCTCTTTAAGTTCTTATCTCTAGCTACTCTAATTCATTTTCAAAACATAACTCTTTTGCAATATACCAATCAGCAATTCCTTGGTCATTATACTGATACTCACGTTGAGAGGGTGGAATAACACTGTTCCTGAGTTTAGAACGGACAATTCCCATAACTATGAAACTGAGTAAAAGAGCTGCTATTGCTATAAAATAATCATATATGTACCAAGCAACTCCTGCTATGAAAATAGTAGTAAACTGCAAGAAGAGTCTTAGTGAAAATGCGATAAGTTTACATTTTCTAGATTTGAATTTTGGTGTTGGCTCTATTAATTCTATGTAGTCTGTTTGCATAACCACAGTATATCTAAAATTCTTTATACAATTGAATAAAGTTTTCTTAGTCTAAGTGACTAAAGTAAGTTGATGTTTATTATTGCTATTAACCTTTTTTTGCTATACTCTATCAAAATTATTTCAAGGAAATTAAAATGGCAAAACATCAGTTTCAAACAGAAGCAAACCAAATATTAAATTTAATGATTCACTCACTCTACTCAAACAAAGAAATTTTTATTCGTGAGTTAGTTTCAAATGCTTCAGATGCTCTTGATAAGTTAAACATGTTAGTTTTAACTGACGAAAAATATAAAGAGGTAAGCTTTACACCTCGCATAGATATTGTTGCAAATAAAGAAGCTAAGACACTTACAATTAAAGATTCTGGTATTGGTATGAACGAAGAGGATTTAATGAACAACCTCGGGACTATCGCAAAATCAGGTACAAAAGCATTTTTAGAAAATTTAACAGGAGACCAAAAAGAAGACTCTAACCTTATTGGTCAGTTTGGTGTTGGTTTTTATGCTTGTTTTATGGTCGCAGACAAGGTAGAAGTTACTACTAAAAAAGCAGGCGAAGAGCAGGCATTTTTATGGACAAGTGCAGGAGATGGCTCTTTTGAGTTAGAAAATACAACTCAAGATGGACATGGAACTACGATTGTAATGCACCTTAAGGATGATGAAGATGAGTTCTTAGAAACACACAGAATTGAAAGTATCATTAAAAAATACTCTAACCATATTCCATTTCCAATCTTTATGGATAAAGAGAAACATATCCCAGCTGTTATGGATGATGAGGGCAAAGAGGAGTTAGAGCCATCTCGTACTGAGATAGAAAATGAGCAGATTAACCGTGCAAACGCACTCTGGACAATTTCTAAAAAAGAGATAAGCGATGATGAGTATAAAGATTTTTATAGCTCTATTGCACACTCATCAGAAGAGCCTCTAACGTGGATGCACAATAAAGCTGAGGGTGCAGTGGAATATACGACTCTTTTTTATATTCCAAGTAAAGCACCTATGGATATGTATAGAGTTGATTACCAAACGGGTATTAAACTCTATATTAACCGTGTATTTATTACAGATGATGAGAAGGATTTAATGCCTACATACCTACGTTTTTTACGTGGTGTGATTGATTCTAAAGACCTACCACTGAATGTTTCTCGTGAGATTCTTCAGTCAAATGCAGTGATGAATAAAATTCAAAAATCATCAGTGAAAAAAGTTCTCTCAGAGCTTTCTAAAATGGCTAAAAAAGATAGTGAGAAGTATGATGCTTTCTACTCTGAATTTGGAAATGTACTTAAAGAAGGACTCTATAACGACTTTGATAACCGTGAAAAAATCTTAGAGCTTATGAAGTTTAACACTCTTAACTCTAATGAGACTGTTATGATTGAAGAGTTTGTTAAAAATGTAGATGAAGAGAAAAAAGAGATTTACTACCTAACTGGTAAAACTTCTTTAGCAATGTTAAAAGCATCTCCTGCATTAGAGCGTTTTAAAGCTAAAGGGATTGATGTTTTAGTTCTTAATGAAGAGGTAGATACTATCATTTTCCCAATGGTAACTGAGTACAAAGATTATAAATTAGTTCCTGTTGCAGATGCTAAGTTTGAAGAGAGTGAAGAGGAAAAAGCAAAAGAAGAAGAGGTTGCAAAAACTTATGAAGGTCTTGCAAAAGAGTTCAAAGATGCATTAGGTGATGCTGTTAAATCGGTTGAGACAACAAATGATTTAGTTGACTCTCCAGTTGCAATTAAAGTAGACAAAGAGGATCCATCTTATATGATGGCTCAAATGATGAAGCAGATGGGACAGGGTGGAGATACTCCAGACCCAGCACCAATCTTACAAATCAACCCAAAACATGAGCTACTTATGAAATTAAAAGATTCATCTGATATCAACCTTGTAAACGATGCAGCACATGTACTACTTGATCAAGCAAAACTTTTTGATGGTCAAGAGCTAGGTGATACTGCTGATTTTATAACAAGACTTAACAGAATAATTACTAAAGCATTATAAAATTAATATATGAGTGCATTTGTAGCACTTATATATTTCCTCGATATTTACTCACTATTTACTCACTGATTAATAAGAAAAAAGATAAAAATATGTTATCTTACAAACATGTTTGAGGGTTCAAAAAGAAAATTATCAAAATCAGAACATATACAGACTCTTTTATATAAATCATATAAAGTTTGTAAAAAAATCTCTTCTAAAGAGCCAGTGCTATCAACTATTTACGAGTATGTCTATTTTGTTGATGAAGCTATTGAAGAGTTAGGTGTTGAAGAAGAGATTATACATCAACTTATTGAAGATTATGTAGTTCAAATTTTGACTACTAAAGCAACATTTGAAGCATACCTTTTGAATTTAAAAGAACTCAAAATAGAAAAAAAAGAGTTAGACTTTACACCTCTTCGAGAGTTGGCGCATAAAAATTTAGGTGTGGCAAGAAACCTTAGAATTAAAGATGCAGAAAAAATTTTAACAGAACTTTTGAAAAAAGATGATATCGTTTATTTAGAGTACTGCTTAGAAGCACTGGTTGCTTGTGCCATCAGACTAAAACCATCACGTGCATATGCTACCATAAAACTTTTAGCAATTAAAAAATCCCTTGAAAAGTAGACTATTTACTTAAAGAGTGCGAAACTTGTTCTAACTTTCCTTTTGGGGCTTTATTGATGACTCCCGATTTCTTTTTTTCAAGAGGAAGAGCAAGTGCAAGAAGTATGAATATAAATGAAAAAACAACACCACCCAAGATGCTAAGTGTCAACTTTAGTTTAAAATCATTCACAGTTAAGCCTTAAATCATTTTAGTTTATTATAACATGATAAAATCATATTATGCATAAATTACTTTTTATTTTATATTCACATTTTTTTCTACTTGTAAGCCTTTTAGCTTCAGAGTCTATTGTAGCTACTCTACATAATATTCCTTCTAATGGTATGCAGGAATTTTCTATTTCTCATCATAGGTTTGTGTGTCGTCCTTATGGACTTGTGACTTTAGAAGAGCTTTCACACAATACAAAACTTGACTCAGTGTGTCAAAAAAGTATTGCAGAGTTTTACTTAAAACATCCAAACTTAGAACAGTATGCTCAGCAAAAACTCAAAATTATGCAAAAGTATAAAATAGAATTTAAAGAGAGAGAGTGTATTGTATATGCCGATGGGCAGATGAGTTACTCAGAATTGCTTTTAAAACATGGATTGGCAGTTTTAAAACCAGTTTTTTTAGATAGAGAATTTCAGTATGTTTTTAAGAAAGCACAAGAAAATGCAAAATTACTAAAAATAGGCATATGGAGAGAAGAAATTATAAATAACTGTATGGAAGGTCTATATAAAAATTGAATTTTAGAACTAATTTACTCTTGGTTATGAGTCATGTATATCCAAAACTCTTTATGAGAAAGACCTTTGTTTAAAAAATAGAGTTGAAGAATAGTTACCCTATAGAGAGTAATGAGCATTTTTGCAAAAGGTATGAAAAGACTGAGTCCTACTAAGAGGGACTGTTGTTTATCCCCTTTTGATGTTAGCATCTCCTGCATACCTATGTTTTTACTAAGATACATTCCAAAAAGTATAGAAAAAACAAAGTTTAGTATTAGTCCAAAGATTACATAAGCGATAAAGTCTTGTTCATACATTCCAGCTATCATATTGTATATATTCCTAAATTAAAAATTGGCATAATTCTAGCTAAATGCAACTTCTATTTTGTTGAGAATTTAGCTTATTCATAAGATTTTATTTTACTCTTAGTGAAAAATGTTCCAAAGGGTATAAGGGATGCGATGAAAAAGATTACATTTTCTTTAAAAGGCCATTTTGACTCTTTCCATGCGAGGACAAGGAGTATACAAAATGCGATAAATAGTATACCGTGTAACATTCCTGCAATTTTAACAGCCATTGCAATTCCAGCCATATATTTTAATGGCATAGCAACAAAAAGAAGTAAGAGGTATGAATAACCTTCCATTGTATTTATTAGTCCAAATTTTTTAACATTTTTATGAGTCATATGTTGTTTTCCTTGATAATTTTCGGAAGTATATAATCAAAAAGTAACAATTTAACTACTTTAAAAAAATAGTAATCAGTCCAAAACTTTATTTAAACATCTTTATACTATACTAGCCGACAAATATACTAAACAAAGGTGGATTTATGGAGGAGACTAACCTCATAATTGAGGGTTTTAAATTTATGGGACTAGGAATGGGTACCGTTCTTCTTTTCTTAGTAGTTATGATAGTGTGCATGAATATAATGTCCATAGTGATTCATAAATTTTTCCCTGAACCAGAACCAATAATTCCTGGACAAGCGGAAACTAAACAAGATAATAAAAAAGTAATTGCGGCTATAACAGCAGCAATCACTCATCATAGAGAAGGTTAAGGATTACAATGGCTAAAAAATTTATAGATATAATGGATACAACTTTTAGAGATGGATTCCAGTCAGTATTTGGTGGTCGCGTACTTATGGATGATTTTTTTCCAGCAGTAGAAGCGGCAAAAACTGCAGGAATAAATCACTTTGAGTTTGGTGGAGGGGCAAGATTTCAATCTCTGTACTTCTACCTAAGAGAAGATGCTTTTGAAATGATGGATAAGTTCCGTGCGATTGTTGGGCCAGAAGCAAACCTTCAAACACTTGCTCGTGGTGTTAACACTGTAATGCTTGATACTGGTTCAAAAGAACTTATTGATTTACATGCTAAGATGTTTAAAAAGCATGGTACAACAACTATTCGTAACTTTGATGCTCTTAATGATGTTGAAAACTTAAAGTATTCAGGTGAGAGAATCACTCATCATGGACTTAAGCACGAGGTAGTTGTGACAATGATGGACCTACCTCCAGGGTGTCATGGTGCTCATAGTGTTGATTTTTATGAAAAAACACTTCGTGAAATTTTAGACAGTGGTATTCCTTACAGTAGTATCTGTTTTAAAGATGCATCTGGAACTTCAAATCCTCATAAAGTTTATGAGACTATTAAAATGGCTCGTTCTTTAGTACCTGAAGGGACACATCTTCGTCTACATACTCATGAGACTGCAGGTGTATCTGTTTCTGCTTATATGGCTGCTTTAGAAGCTGGTATCGATGGTATTGATATGGCTGCTAACCCTGTAAGTGGTGGAACAAGCCAACCAGATATTTTAACAATGATGCATGCAACTAAAGGTCTTAACTTTGACCTTGGTGGTTTAGAAATCGACAAAATTCTTACTTATGAAAAAGAGTTACAATCTTGTCTTTCAGACTACTTTGTTCCACCAGAAGCAACTATGGTTTCTCCAGTAATACCATTTTCTCCAATGCCAGGTGGTGCACTTACTGCAAATACTCAAATGATGAGAGATAATGACATTTTAGATAAGTTCCCTGATGTTATTACAGCTATGCAAGAAGTAGTTGAAAAAGGTGGTTACGGTACATCTGTAACTCCAGTTTCACAGTTTTACTTCCAGCAAGCACTTAACAATGTTATGCAGGGTCCTTGGAAAGCTATCGCTCCAGGTTATGGAAAAATGGTTCTTGGTTATTTTGGTAAAACTCCTGTTGCTCCAGATCCAGAAATCGTGAAAATCGCTTCAGAAAAACTCAACTTAGAGCCTACAACTGAAAAGGCACTTGATTTAGCAGATGCTGATGAAAGTAAATCTTTAGCGACTTGGATAGAGAAGCTCAAAGAAGAAGATATAGAAATTACTGAAGAGAATATCTTCATTGCAGCAGCTTGTCAAGAGAAAGGTATCGCGTTCCTTAAAGGACAAGGCGAGTTAAATATACGTAAATTATCAGAAATGAAAAATGATTGTGAAGGAAGTTCAATGGGTAGTGGAAGTTATACAGTAGTGGTAGATGGTCAGAAGTTTAGTGTTCAAGTTGCAGAAGGTGATGCAGATATTCAAGTAACAGCAGTTAATGGTGAGTCAGCAGCTCCAGCAGTCGCAGCGGCTTCTGGTGATGATATTGAAATAAAAGCACTTCTTCCGGGTAATGTTTGGAAAATTGTTGCTAATCCAGGTCAAAGTGTTCACGAAGGTGAAGTTATTATGATTTTAGAGTCTATGAAAATGGAAATTGATGTAGTCGCTCCTAAGGGTGGTGTTATCAAATCTATCAATGTTGCAACAAACGATAAAGTAGTTGAAGGTCAACTAGTAGCAGTATTAGGATAAATTAATGAAGTTTTTTATTTTAAAAATACTTGCACTTTTTATGGTGCTAGGCTTTAGTACTTTAAATGCTAATGCAGCAGCTTCTTCAGAAGCTGTTTCTATGCATAAAGAAGAGACTTACAAGACTAAACCATTTTCTCAAATGATTGGTGGATTTTTGGAATCAACTGGTATAAATGCTATTATGCATCCAAATCCAGATGAGTTAAGTTCTGATGGCAAACCGATGAATGATTTTCATAAATCATGGGGTCGTGTTTTGATGATTCTTCTTACTTTTTTCCTATTTTGGTTAGCAATTAAGAAAGGTTTTGAACCACTATTACTCTTACCTATCGCCTTTGGTGGTTTACTTGCCAATATCCCAGTAGCTGGAATTGCAGGTCACCATGGTTTCTTAGGTGTTATTTATAGTATGGGTCTCTCTAATGAGATGTTTCCAATTATTATCTTTATGGGTGTTGGTGCTATGACTGACTTTGGTCCGTTGCTCTCAAATCCTAAAACTGCACTTCTTGGTGGAGCTGCTCAGTTTGGTATCTTTGGAACACTTGTTGGTGCTGTTGCATTGACTCAAGCTGGTCTTACAGATTTCACTCTACAACAAGCTTCAGCTATCTCTATTATTGGTGGAGCGGATGGTCCAACATCAATTTTTATTGCTACTAAGCTTGCACCTGAACTTTTAGGTGCTATTGCAGTTGCTTCTTACTCATATATGGCTATGGTTCCTATTATTCAACCTCCAATTATGAAAGCATTAACAACGGAAGCTGAACGTAAAATCAAGATGACTACATTGAGACATGTGTCACGTTTAGAGAAACTTGTTTTCCCTATTATGGTCCTCTCTCTTGCTATTTTAGTACTACCAGAATCAACACCTCTTATTGGTGCATTTATGTTTGGTAACTTCTTAAAAGAGTCTGGTGTAGTTGAGCGTCTTAATGATACTCTTCAAAACTCACTTATCAATACAGTTACTATTTTCTTAGGTCTTGGTGTTGGTTCAAAACTAGCAGCTGATCAGTTCTTAGTACCAGAAACAATGTTTATTATGGCTCTTGGTATTATTGCATTCTCTGTGGGTACTGCAGCAGGTGTTCTTATGGCTAAGCTTATGAATATGTTCCCAGGACATAAAATTAATCCATTAATTGGTTCAGCAGGTGTATCTGCTGTTCCAATGGCTGCTCGTGTATCAAACAAAGTTGGTATGGAGTATGACCGTACAAATATGCTACTTATGCATGCAATGGGTCCTAATGTGGCTGGTGTTATTGGTTCAGCAGTTGCGGCTGGTGTACTTATCTCACTTTTCCAGTAGGAAAAACTTTTTAACTTAGATGTGTGATTTTTCACACATCTACTCTCTTTTTATATTAAATCCCAAAACTCACTATTTACTTATTAGACTTTAGTTACAATGTAGTTAAATACATACTAAAGGAAAATTAATGTCACAAATAGTAAAAGTAATTGAGGTTCTTGCTCAATCAGAAAAATCTTGGGAAGATGCAGCTGCTAAAGCAGTAAAAAAAGCGAGTAAATCAGTAAAAAATATTAAGTCAATTAATATGACTAACATGAGTGCAAAAGTTAAAGATGGAAACATTGTTAAGTATCGTATAAATGCAAAAATCTCTTTTGTAATTGGAAAGTAGAGTCTACTCTACTGCTCCATAATAGATATAATTAAAGGTATAATATTATGACTTTTAGTTTTATCTATAAAACCATCTGCACCTAAACCTTCTGCTTCTCTTTTGTTATTTCCACCTGTCATAGAACTGTTGACAATAAGTGGTATATCTTTTGTAAATGGACTGCTTTTAAGTCTTTTAATAACTGTAAAACCAGACATCTCAGGCATCTCAATATCGGTGATAATTGCTGGAATTTCTGAAGTGTTTTCGCCTAATGAGACCATATATTCAACAAGCTTTTTACCATTATCAAATATTCTCATCTGTATGTTTGCATTTTTAAAAATTTGAGTGAGTGCTCGTTGTGCAGTTTTAGAATCCTCTGCTATAAGAACCGTCCCATTCTTTAGACTAGAGGGTATGCTAATAGCTTCTAAATTTTGGGTATCGTTTTGTACATCAACCATTGCTTGGGGAATAACATCAGAGAGTAGTTTTTCATAATCAAGAATGAGACAGAGTGAACCATCTTCTAACCTTGTATCATTCATTACCAAACCATCGTTTCCTAAGCGATAACTATCTGGTGCATGCATCTCATTCCAGTTCTTTTTTATAACTCTATATGCAGACATAATTCTAAGCCCGATAATTACACCATTAAAATCACAAATAAGAATATTTGATTTTTCTAGCTCATCTTTTGTTAAACTTCTTCCTAGCCATGCCGGAAGGTTTAGTATTGGAATCTGTAAACCACGAAGTATAATAGTCCCTTCTAAAAGAGGATCAGTTGATGGAATTTGTGTAAGATAATGGTTTCTAGACTCAACAACCTCACGAGTTTTAAAAACATTAATAGCATAGTATGCACTCTGCTCAGCATCACTTACTCTAAAAACTAACAGTTGGAGTTCATTGTTTTTTGCTAAGTTAGTAGCTGCATCGACATTATCTAAAACAGACATAAAACCCCTTTGTTTAAATATTCTTTAATAGTATCTAAAATAAAATGAAATATGCTTTAATGTTAATAATGAAATGGTAAAATAGAAATTACAAGATAAAAAATAAGGTATATAAATGAAAATCATATCTCTTCTAATACTTACATATTCGCTGCTATTTTCAAAAGTCTATTACTCTAAAGTTGAACCTTATGAGTTAAGAAGTATCTCCTCAAATGTGTCGGGTCTAGTTCTTTTTATAGATGAAGATATGATAGGTAAACAACTTACTTCAAAAGCATATATTAAAATAGATGCAGATTTAGATACAAGAGAACTTCACTTTATCAAAGATAAGCTTTACTTTACACGTAACACTATTACTTCAAATGAAGCTATATTAGTAAACTTGAAAAAATCACTTCTTAAAAAAAGAGAGAACTATAAAAGAGTTCAGAAACTCAAAATCAAATCTACTGTTGAAAAAGATAGAGAATTTTATGATTTAGTTTCAAGTGAAAACTCTTATTTAAATACTCAAAAAGAGATAAATAATTTAAAAGTACAAGTGACTGATTTGAAATTAAGAGAGAAACAACTTCAAAGAAGTGTAAAAGATAAAAGTCTTGTAGCTAAAGATTTTGTTTTATACTCAATTTTGGTTAAAACTGGACAGGTTGTAGGTGTCGCTACACCATTAGCTCAGGTAGCTGATGTCTCTCATGCCATACTCACAATTTTCCTTGATGAAGAAGATGTTCAAGATGCACAAAAAAAGTATGTTTATATTGATGGTAAAAAAAGTAAGTATAAAATCTCAAGAATTTTAAATATTGCAGATAGTAAAAATATATCTAAATATAGAGCTCAAATAGTTATAGACTCTCCAAAGCTTTTTTCTAAACTGGTACAAATAGAGCTTAAAAATGAGTAATATTACGGCTTGTCCACTTGACTGTTACGATGCTTGTGCTATTGATTATGTTGATGGAAAGTTTAGAGCTATAAAAGAGGGGCATACTCAAGGTTTTTTGTGTCCTCATATGAATCACTATGAGAAAGTACAAATTATAGCACAACCACGTTACAGAGGTAAAGAGATAACTATTGATGAAGCTTTAGAACGATTAAAAGAGATGTTAAATTCTTGCCAAAAAAGTGAGGTCTTACACTATAGAGGGCATGGAAATTTCGCTCTTATGCAAGAAGTCACAGACCATTTTTTTGCCTCTTTTGGAGCGACATTAACAGATGGAACACTTTGTGATGGTGCAGGAGAAGCTGGAATACTTGAGGGGCGTGGCTCAAACAAAAATATGCCCCTCACAGAGATAGCAAAATCAGAAGTGGTTATTGTGTGGGGAAGAAACCCTCACACATCTTCCTCTCATCTGTTGCCACTTCTTAAGGGTAAAAAAGTTATTGTTATTGACCCTATTGCAACAAAAATAGCTAAAAATGCTGACCTGTATTTACAAATAAAACCAAAAACAGACCTCTACCTTGCTATGCTCTTAGTTCGTTTTTTATGCATTAATGATGAGTGTAATGATGAATTTGTAGAGGAGTATGCTAGTGAGCTTGAAGAGTATTATGAGCTAACACAGACTGTGCGAATAAAGTCTATGCTAGAAAATATGGGTATAAGTTTAGGTCAAGTAGGCGATGTTATAGAGCTTATTAAAGATAAAAAGGTAGCTATTGTTTGTGGGGTCGGTATTCAGAAGTATAGAGATGGTGCAGATACTATGCGAGCCATTGACTCAATAGCCGTAGCTCTTGGATTGTTTGGAAAAGAGGGGTGTGGTGTAGCATACCTTGGTGAGTCTAGAGCTAACGTGGTCTCACCTTTTAACACTCAAGCAAAGCGAGTCTCAAAGGTCAATACCATGTTTGAGAAATTTAAAACTGTTTTTATTCAAGGTGCAAACCCACTCTCTCAAATGCCTGATAGTTTGAGAGTTAAAGAGTCCATTTCACAAGTACAAAATGTTGTTTACTTCGGTCTCTATGAGAATGAGACAAGTGAAGTGGCGGACCTAGTGATTCCTGCTAAGTCATTTTTGCATAAAGATGATATTCGTACATCATACTCACATAATGCTATGCTTAATATGCCCAAAGTAAAAGAGAGTGAATTTGGAATAAGCGAGTATGACCTGAGTGCAAGATTATGTGCTATGTTTGAGATTGAAATAAAAGAAGAAGAGGAGTATCTCCAATATTTTAAAAGCCATAGGTTACTAAAAATAGATGGGTGCCACTACGTTGAGGGAAGAGAAGAGATTCCTTACCAAGATGGTTTTGATACAGATGATGGTGAATTTGTTTTTTTAGAAGAGGTTGAGATAGATAGACATGCAAATAAAATTACATTAACTAAGAATAGCCATAAGAAAAAGAAAAAAAGTGATGAACTCTATCTTATAACTTCTAAAAACTCTACAAGTCTTAATTCACAATTTGGGCGCGGTAAGTATGTTTATCTGCATAGCTTTCATGGTTATGAAGATGGAAGTATGCTTAAAATATCTTCTGTAACAGGCTCTGTTGAGTTACCGCTCAAACTCAATGATGATTTAAGAGAAGATTGTATTTTGATATATAGTGGAACACGAGGGGTTAATAATTTAACATCTTGCGAACACTCTTATGAAGGCAAGAGCGCTGTTTATCAGGAAAATAGAGTGGTAGTAGAAAAAGTATAAGTTTCTACTCTCCATCATCCCTTTCATAATAAAAAGTAGTTTTATTTTTCTCTTCTTCCTGCTTTTTTTCTTGATTCTCTTGAGTAATTACTTCTTGAGACTCTAAAGTTTTAGTTTTTTTACTATAAAAAACACTATCCTCATCAAAGCCCATCTCCACGTTAGAGCATGCACTAAAGCTAAGAGAAAAAAGTGTAAAGTATGTAGTGAGTATAATTTTTTGCATAAATATCCTTAGAGCTTTTCGCCATTGTCGCTTATTATACTATAATACAAAATATTTGAAACCTCTGAACAATTACAATATACTCAGAGGTTTCAATCATAGAGGTTTAAATATGAATACACAAGAGTTAGATAAAAAATATGTACTTCCAACTTATGGACGTGGTGATGTTGAGTTTGTTAGTGGTAAAAATGCAAGATTAACAGATGCTGATGGAAAAAACTACATAGACTTTACTTCAGGTATAGGGGTTGTGAGTGTTGGTCATGCAAATGAGAGAGTTAATGCTGCTATATGTGCACAACTCTCAAACATAACACACATTTCCAACCTTTACAACATTGCACCACAGGCAAAAGCGGCTCAAAAAATTGTTGAGGCGAGTGGTTACGATATGCAGTGTTTCTTTGGAAACTCTGGTGCTGAGGCAAATGAGGGTGCTATAAAAATTGCTAGAAAATATGGCGAGATAAATGGCGAAGTAAAACGTTACAAAATTATAACACTTCAGCACTCTTTTCATGGTCGCACTATTACAACAGTTAAAGCGACAGGGCAAGAGTCTATGCATAACTACTTTGGTCCTTTTCCAGATGGTTTTGTCTATGCCGATAACATGAGTGATATTGAATCTCTTTTAGATGACCACACTTGTGCGGTTATGATAGAGTTAGTTCAAGGGGAGGGTGGTGTACAACCTCAAGATAGAGATGAAGTAAAAGCCTTAGAAAAAGTACTTAAATCTCGTGGAGTTTTACTCATAGTCGATGAAGTGCAAACAGGTGTTTACAGAACGGGAGAGTTCACTGCTTCTCAAGTCTATGGAATTAGCCCAGATATTATAACACTTGCCAAAGGTCTTGGTGGTGGAGTCCCTATTGGTGTAGTCATGACTTCTCTTAAAGGTGTGCTAAGTGCTGGTGACCATGGTTCTACATTTGGTGGAAACTACCTTAGTTCTACTGCGGCTTGTGAAGTTGTAGATATTTTGAGTGAGTATAAAGTGAGTGGAGATTTAGAGCGAACAACTACTTATTTTGCACAAAAACTTGAAGAACTTTTTAGTTCTCATAGAAATCTCTTTACACAAAAAGTGGGTATTGGACTTATGTGTGGACTACGTTGTAAAAATGCCGATACACTCACAAATATTATGAGTAATGCAAAAGAGAATGGGGTTATGGTTTTAAAAGCAGGACGTAATACTCTTCGCTTTTTACCACCTCTTACTATTTCAAAAGAGGAAATTGATGAGGGCTTTGCAGCTTTAGAAAAAGCACTCCAAGGTATGAAGTAGTACTATTTATGCAAAAGCGACTCCTACTTCTTGAAGATGACATTGCCCTTAATGAGACAGTAGTTGATTATTTTGAAAATCTTGGCTTTAGTATTACTTCTGTTTACGATGGAAATAGTGCACTCGACGCTATTTATGAAAATAGTTTTGACCTGCTACTTCTGGATGTAAATGTGCCAGATATGAATGGCTTTGAGATACTTAAAAATGTAAGAGAACAAGAGAATAGTACTCCTGCTATTTTTATTACTTCGTTAAACTCTATGGCTGATTTAGAAAATGGGTTTGAAAGTGGCTGTGATGACTACATACGAAAACCCTTTGCACTCAAGGAGTTGAGACTACGGGTTGAGACGATTTTAAAAAGAGAGTTTTTTCATAACAGTAGTTCTCTAATAGAAATTGATACAGAGACCTATTATGATACACAGAGTAATCTTTTAACTATTAAAGAAAGTGAAGTTCAGCTCAATAATAAAGATGCAAAACTCCTAAAGCTCTTTTTGCAAAATAGAGATACTCTTGTGACACATGATACTATATATGGAACACTCTGGGAGTACGGAGAAGATATAAGTGAAACGGCGCTAAGAACTTACATCAAAAATCTACGAAAATATTTGGGGAAAGAAAAAATTGTCAGTATTAAAAAGCTTGGATATAGATTTACCACAAAGTGAAAAAAAGACACTTTATAGATTTTTATCTCTCTATGTCTTTTTCACTGTTGTCATTTTAGGTTTAACTGCATCACTCTATTATACTCTTCAAAAAGAGTTAGCAGCGAGTCAAAAAACAATTCTCCTAAATGAGTATGCAAATGACTTCATAGTTGAGTTAGAAAAGTTTCATAAAGATACAACGAACACTTTAACCTACCCAAGAGATAAAAAATTTAAAACATCTCTTTATGGTGAAGATTACCATCTTATATACTCAACATTAGAAAACCCACAAAATCTACTTACTGAAGTCTCTTACACAAACAACAAAATTATTAGGTATGTAACCCAGCCACAAAATTATTATCTCAATACACAATATATTATAGTTGAAATTGCAGATGATAAAGAGTGGTTGAGTGAAGTTATTCAAACACTGACTCTATATGGCTTTATATTTTTCATTATTATGTTAGTGCTTGGGTATTTTTTGCTCAACCTCTTTTTAAAACCTATGAAAGATGCACTTCATCTGTTAGATACTTTTATAAAAGACACAACACATGAGCTAAATACACCTATTAGTACTATTATGACCAATATAGAGCTAATAGATAAAGATACCATAGCAGATAGACAACTTTTAAAAATTATTAACCGCATAGATATAGGAGCAAAAACTATCTCTAATATTTATGATGACTTGACTTATCTTATGCTCAACAATAAAATCATATCAAATAACCAAGAGATAAATTTAAAAGAACTCATAGAGCAGAGAGTAGAATACTTTGTTATTTTGTCTAATATGAAAAAAATCAAAGTTATAACAAAACTCAATCCCAACGTGGTTCTCAACATTGATAATAAAAAAATTTCAAAACTCATTGACAATATACTTTCCAATGCAATTAAGTATAACAAGATAGCGGGTTCTATTTTTATAACCTTAGAGCCAAATAAGCTTGTTATAAAAGATACCGGTAAGGGCATAAAAAAAGAGCATATCGATTTGATGTTTGAGAGGTATGCAAGATTTGATAAAATTGTGGGTGGTTTTGGAATTGGACTTAATATTGTAAAAATGATCTGTAGTGAGTATGACTTAACTATAAAGATTAACTCTGAGTTAGAGAACTGGACGGAGGTTTCTATCTCTTGGTAGGTTCCACAATCATTCCACAATTCTTCTCTATACTAGCCTTGTAACAAAATAAGGAGAGTCAAATGAAAACAATTAACAAAGTAATAGTAGGTTTAGCGGTAGTAGGTTCTTTAACAGTAGCAATGGCAGATGGAGCGACATTATTTAAAAAATGTGCTGGATGTCATGGAGCACATGCTGAGAAAAAAGCACTAGGCAAATCAGCAGTTATTAAAGGTTGGGATGCCCAAAAAGTTGTTGCAGCTTTAAAAGGTTACAAAGCTGGAACTTACGGTGGAGCGATGAAAGGACTTATGAAAGGTCAAGTTGCTGCTTTAGGTGAACCAGAAATGGAATCCATTGCAAAATTTATTGAAGCACAAAAGTAAGTTTAAAAAAATTATTTTTTAATTAAAGAAACAATGATATAATTATAAATCTATGGAGTCAAATCCATACATTAAAAAAAGGAAAATACAATGGATAGAAGAAAATTTTTAGGCGTAGGTCTTGCAGCTTTTGCTGCAATGGTAGTGCCAGGAACAGATTTAAAAGCGATGGACTTTAGAGCTACTAAGCCTAAAGCTTGGGAAGTTGAGAAGACA
>Ga0256824_10000243_pt1 | contig 19915 bp, 21 predicted proteins | sample CV67metaG_FD_191570 | JGI IMG/M metagenome (GOLD analysis project Ga0256824, IMG submission 191570) | Hydrothermal vent microbial communities from East Pacific Rise, Pacific Ocean - CV67 | ecosystem: Environmental > Aquatic > Marine > Hydrothermal vents | place: Pacific Ocean: East Pacific Rise...
ACATCTTTGGTTATAATGGCTAAAAAGATTGTTAGTAGCGGTATCGCTATTGAGATTATTCCATATTCCATGAGGAGATTATATCACATGAAGATTGTACTTGGATTGTTAATAACATTTATGACCGTGTATGCACAAATACCTGACAGCAAACAACTTATAGTAGTCACAACAAAAAACTGGTCAACGCCAAGTGGAATGCTCCAACGTTATGAGAAAGAGGGTAAGGCTTGGCATAAAGTGGGTGCTGCCATAGACATCAAACTAGGACGTAACGGACTAGGCTGGGGCATAGGGCTACACACTACACCTAAAGATGCACAGTTCATCAAAAAAGAGGGAGATGGTAAAGCCCCTGCAGGTATCTTCTCTCTCAAACAAGCCTTTGGGTACTTCCCTTTTGTCGTAGACTATCCTTATGAAGTCTATAAAAGTACAGACCACTGTGTAGATGATGTACACTCAAAACTCTATAACAAAATAGTAGACAGTAAAAAAGTAAACGTAGACTATAAGAGTAAAGAGCATATGCGTTTTGCTAAAAATTACTATAAGTACGGCATAGTGGTAAATCATAATCACATAGATGAGGCAGGTGCAAAGAAGGGTGCAGGGTCGTGTATCTTTATACATATTAAAAAAATACCTACAGCTGGGTGTACAGTGATGAGAGAAGATGAGATAAAAGAGATAATAGAGTGGTTGGATGTGGAGAGTAACCCTTTATTGGTGCAAGGAACAGAGAAGATAATAGATGATTTACTTTCCAAGGTAATAATGAAGTAATATTAATTCTATATAATACTACTTCAATTCAATGACATAAGGAGTCACATAATGATACATCACAAATTATTAGATTATCTCTTGGACCAACTCTCTTCTCTAGCACTTTCGGTAGAGATTATTATTAACAAACATATTGAGTATTAAATACATTTAAAATAAACTATATTCTACAGCACTTGCTGTAGATATTATTAACAAATGTATTGAACTTTAAATACACTTCTAGAATAAACCATACTCCACATAAAAAGTTATCTTTGTTTTTGTCTTTGGACGAGGATAATCCTTGTATGCAATGCGTATGACCCTAATGGTATTTTTATCTAAAGAGGCATAGCCTATTGGGCGTTTGAGTCTAAGTCCTGTTATTTTACCATTTGGATGCAAGTAAAAAGTGACTATTTGGGTACCTTGTTGTTGCGTTTTTAATGCAACACTTGGATAACCGTTACGTGTCAGCGTACGCTGGGTAATTTGGTAAATACTTCCTAGATTTTTTTCTATAAATCTTTTTTGTGTCTTGGTAAAGGAGTTAAACTCCGAGCCATAAAACTGTTTTATCATCCGCATAGCTGGCTTTTTTGACTTACTTGGACTCATAGATTTACTTTGAGACATGAGCGCATCGGCTAGAGGATCATTTGATTTTCTTTTCGCAAGTTTTTGTTTTTTTGCTTGCTCTTGATGTTTCTTTTTAGCTAACTTTTTTTTGAGAAGTTTTTTCTTATATGCTTTTTCTTTTACAAGTTTTTGTTTCTTTTGTTTCTCCTGAAGAGACTTAGCCAGTGCTTCTTGTTTTTTCTTTTCTTCTTCTAGCATTTGTTGTTCTATAGCTGCGAGGCGCGCTTTCTTTCTAGCCTCTGCAACAGCTAGTGCATTCAGACGTGTTTGTTCTAATTTTTCTACACGTGCCTTTTCATCGGCTATGGCTTTCTCTTTTACTAAGGCTTCTTGTTGACGTTTCTCTTGTTCAAGCCTTTTTTGTTCTACTTTTGCAAGTCTAGCTTTTTCTAATGCTTCTTCTGTAGTAGAACTAAGAGATACTTTTTTACTTTGGGCAGCTATCTTTTCAAATATCTCTTTAGTTGTCTCTTGTATAGGTAGTTCTATTTTCTCTTGTTTTGTAGATTCTTGAGAAATCTTTTCAAATAACTGCTTAGTAGCATCTTCTAATGCCTGTTGATCTTTTTCTATGCTAGATAATGTCTGAGATACTTGTGATGGTTCAAAGTTTTGTATGTTAAGGGTGATAGTCACTTCTTCTCTTTGAGAGGAAGGGAAAATAATTTGTTGATTTGTGAAAAAATAGAAAATAAGTATAAGTAGTACATAAAGTAATAAAGTAAGAAAGAATGCTTTAAACGTTCTGATGATTTTCTCCTCTTTATGCGCTTTTGTGTATAATCCATGTAATTATACATAATGAGGATTAAGAAACATGGCATATGATAAAAGTATAGAAGCATTTGATGCAGCATATAAAGTAATACCAGGGGGTGTTGACTCTCCTGTACGTGCATTTAGCGGGGTTGAGGGTACACCACCGTTCATAGCAAAAGGAGAGGGTGGATACCTTTTTGACATTGATGGTAACAAATATATTGACTTTGTACAAAGCTGGGGTCCACTTATCTTTGGTCATTGTGATGCAGAAATAGAAGCTTCAGTGATAGATGCCGTGAAACGTGGACTAAGTTTTGGTGCGCCAACAACAGTAGAAACAGAACTTGCATCTGAGATTGTTCAGATGTTTGATAGCATAGACAAAGTACGTTTTGTAAGCTCAGGTACAGAGGCAGTGATGTCTGCTATACGTTTAGCACGAGGGGTTACAGGACGTGATAATATCTTGAAGTTTACAGGATGTTACCATGGTCATTCAGATTCATTGTTAGTACAAGCTGGCTCAGGTCTTGCAACCTTTGGAACACCATCAAGCCCAGGTGTACCTGCAGACCTTACTAAGCACACACTTTTAGCTACTTACAATGACATGGCTTCAGTAGAGAAATGTTTTGCAGATGCAAAAGGTGACATTGCCTGTGTAATTATAGAGCCAATTGCGGGGAATATGGGTCTAGTCCCTGCAGATGAAGCTTTTTTAGAAGGACTCAGAACCTTATGTGATACACATGGTGTTTTACTCATATTTGATGAGGTCATGTCAGGGTTTAGGGCATCGCTTACGGGTGCGCAAGGTATCTCAGCTGTGAAGCCAGATATGGTCACACTGGGTAAGGTCATTGGCGCAGGTATGCCAGTGGGTGCTTTTGGTGCGAGTGCTGACATTATGTCTCACCTTTCACCTGAAGGTCCAGTCTACCAAGCAGGCACACTCTCTGGTAATCCAGTGGCTATGGCAGCAGGACTTACCAGCCTTAAAAAACTCAAAGCAAATCCTGCTGTGTATGTGGAGTTTGCCAATAAAGCAAAGAAGCTTGTAGATGGTTTTGCTAAAGCAGCCGCAGCAGTAAATGTGCCTATGGTGACAGATGTACGAGGTTCTATGTTTGGTTTCTTCTTTTCAGACAAGCCCGTAAAAAACTTCGCAGATGCTTGTGACAATGACACAGACATGTTTGCTAAGTTTCATAAAGGGATGTTAGACCGTGGTATTTACCTTGCTTGTTCATCGTATGAGACAGGGTTTATCTGTACACAAACAAGTGATGACATGATTGATGTAGCGATTAAAGCTGCGTATGAGACGCTTGCAGAGATAAAAGCGTAATATACTGGTAGGTCGGGGTGTCCTCTCCCCGACAAATATTTAAACGATTTTAAATATTGTTGTATGCAAATTAAAAAGTCGGGGAGAGGACACCCGGACCTACAGGAAAATGAAATGAAACAAGAAGAACCAAAATTAAAAAAGATAGTCAATGCTGCTGATGGACTTAGCCTTGGTATCTCTATGGTGGTGGCTGTACTTATTGGTGTGGCTATAGGGATAGGGTTGCAGAAACTCACAGGTGCATGGTGGACACTTTGGATAGGAGTGTTTATAGGTGTGGGTGCTGCGATACTGAATGTTTATAAAGCTTATGCTAAACAGAAAAAATCTTTAGATGAACTAGCCAAAGACCCACGCTATACCTACAAGAAAAACCAAGAGTTACAGAAAAAATATGATACGGAAGACGATGACAAAGATTAGTAAGAAAATCCTTAAAACACTTGTTATAGTCGATATTGCCATCATATTAATTTCTATAATATTTTTTGATATTAAAGTCCTTTGGAATATACAAATAGGTTTTATCTCTGCATCACTTGTAATGTTGGCTTCTATGAAAAGTTACCAGCGCATGGTAGATGCTAGAGTAGAGCATGGCATTATTACTGTAGATGACTCTAAAGATGTTATTGATCACCTTGAAGACCCTTATGATGTATATAGTGAAGAAGTCATTGAAGGGCCTTTAGGTGAGGAGTATGAAGAAAGGAAAGAGAACAGTAGAAGTTTAGGGCAAACATTGAAAGATACTAAGGCAGCACTCTCTGTTTATCGTCTGGGAGCCTATGTACTATTGATACTCGGATTTTTATATCTCAATCGCCATGAACTATTGCATATTCCTTCTTATATATTGGCACTTTCTGTGCCTATGTTTGTTGTGGTCAGTATTTTATTAAAAGAGAATCAGACAGAAGAGAGTTAGCTACTTAGTATGTCTGACCATGCTTGGTCGTACCAAGCTTTTACTGTTGCCCCAGTATATTTTAGTTTTTCACATTTTTTTACTGTCTCTTCTGAAGGGAAGATGGCAGGGTTCTGTAGATAAGATTTGGGCATTTTACTTTTGACAGTAGCATTTGGTGTAGCATATTGCAGATACTCTGCTAGCAAGATACCTGTCTTCTCACTGTAAAGATAGTTGATGAACTCATGTGCTTCTTTTATATGTGCTGCACGTGCAGGGATGACAATACAATCCTCCCAGAGTAAAGTACCTTCATTAGGTACAACAAAAGCAAAATCATCAGACTCATCGATGAGTTGTAACATATCTCCATTCCACTCTAGTACAATATCAACTTCGCCACGTTTAAGTAAGTCTTGTCCATTGTCGGCTGCAAATGTCTTAATGTGTTTCTTTTGATCCTTCAGTAATTCAGTTGCTTGTTCTATTTCTTCTTTTTTTGTGGTATTGAGTGAAAAACCAAGATACTTAAGTGCCATTTGTATATTTGTTGCACCATCCGCAAGAAGGGCTATACGTCCACTATGTTGGTCTGAGTCCAAAAGGTCTTTGAGACTAGGTACAGATTTAAATGCAGATTTTCTATATCCTATGCCAAGTGTTCCCCAAAAGTAAGGTAAGCTGTAGCGTCTACTTGGGTCAAATTCAGCAGTGAGAAAATCCTTATCAATATGAGATATATTTGGTATAAGTGTTTTGTCAAGTGGACTTAGTAAATCACCTAAACGAATGTATCTTTCTACATTTAAGTCAGACATAAAGACAAGATCATAACGGGGGTTAGAGGCTAAGAATTTGGCTGTCATCTCCGTATCTGAACCATAGGTTTCAAGAGAAATATCTATACCTGTTTGTAGCATATAGTCACTTAATGTGGTTTTTGAAAAATAGTCTTCATAGTTAAGAATTTTGAGTCTTTTATGTGGATTTTGTTTCGCATAGGCATTGAGCATTGAAAGTACCCACACACTTAAAAATAGACGTCTATTCATCCTCTTCCTCCTCTTGTCTTCCTAAAAATTTTGTTAATATAGTATAGCCTATAATAAGTGCTATAAGACCCAATAAAAACATCATAGCAATATGTTTTAATGCGGTCTTTTTGAGTGGCGCATAAATTTCTTCTACACTTTTTTTATTTTTAATAAGCCAGTAGTTTTCTTTATATTGTAAACAAGTAGTAGCAACAAAATATAATTTATTTTTACTACTATTTTCTATACATGTATGTTTATCTACAGGGGTTAGATGGGCAATATTATCTATTACTTCTTTAGAAATCTTAAAAATTAAGATACCTATTTTTTCTCCCTCTTCATCGCTGAGGGCTGTAGCAAAAAAACTCCCATCATTGGGGCTAAAATCTATGTAAGAAACATATTCGTTAAGTGGATTCTTTTTTATCTCCGAAAAAACTTTTGAAATATGTTTAGGTTGATTACTGATATTACTTGCAAAATATTTTCCTTTTCGAACATCATATATGACATTTCCTTGCATATCTAGGAGTAAGATATTTTGATAGTGACGTTTCAATTGAAGTTCATAGAGTAAAGTATGAATGCTTATGTGTAGTATGTCATAATTAGAATCAGAGTTTGCATGTAAGAGTTTAGATTTTGTTATGTGAGGATTATGTTCTATATATAAGGTATGTAGTGTTTTATTTGCAGTACTACCTAACTCTGCCCATGCAGTTTTAAGTGTATCAAGTGCAAGTTTTAGACTACCCGTATTGGCAAGAAAGAGGATTTCGGTTTCTGTTGTGGTTAAATGTTTATCTAAGAGCGTTTTTTTGATACCCACATCAAGTGCCAAAGTACTTTGTGTCTCTATAGAAGCCTGTTCAAGTTTTTCTTGATAATAACTCCAAGCAAAGTACACAGAAGTAAGAAGAATAACAAGATGTAAAAATAGAGCTAGGAGAAGAGGTCTATTTTTCATAATGGTCTCCTATTAACTCTTCGTTCACTTCATCTCTCGCCATTTCCCAGTAGAATGAAAAAGTTTCAAATCCATCTTGGTCTATGCGGTATTTATTGAGGTCATTATGTACTTTATCTAGCATTTCATTGAGTTCATGTGCAAAGCCTACAAGTGTCTCTTTTTCTTGGTGTTTTTGTGCCTTCTTAATGATTTTCATGAGTCTGGTTGTATATTTTTCAGCACGTACTTTTTGTCTATGCGAACGTAACTGTAAAAGCAGAGAACCTAAAAATGCACCAATGGTTAAAATAAATCCAAACTTATCTACATACTTAGCTACTAAAGAAGGCTCCTCTCTATCATAATAGTTTTGTGCCCCTTCATGTATGGGTAAGATGGTACCACTTTGCTTACTTGGAGGCTGGGCAAGACCTGCAAGTTTGATATATGACTGTAACTCTTGCTTTTGTTCAAATAATACAGAAGTAATGGTCTTAGCGACTTCATTATCCAAGTTTTTACTAGCGATAAGTAATCTATAGACTACGATGGTTTCCAAGTCATGCTTAGGTATGGCAGGAAAACCTTGATAGGCACCTTTGGGAATGATACCTGAGACAAAGGCACTCTCATCTATTTGCATGGCTCTGGCTTGTGTGAGAGGAATGAGTCTTGCATTTGACTCTTTTATGAGGTTTTTTATCTTGGTATTCCCTGCTGGACGTACACGAAATATGGCATCTATGGCATTATGTTTGAGTGCAAAATCTGCAGCAGAACCAGACATGCTTTTGGCATGAATATCATCATATGATAGTCCATAGTGTTTAGCTAAAGTCCAAAATGAACGGTATTGTCCACTTGTTTTGTGAGAAAGTGCTACTTGTTTTCCTTTAAGGTCAGCAACAGATTGTATATTAGAATCTGCACGAACAATGAGCTGAAAAGCATCAGGAAATATAATTGAAATAAGTTTTGAACCAGATGTAACGATAGTATCTGCTTGTACCATGGCAAGGTCTACAAGTCCATCTGCTAAAAGCTGTTCACTTTGTGTAGAGCCAGGGGTAGAGATGACATCTACCAAAATATCATCATAGTGTGCATGTGTCACTTTCGCTATGGCTTGGGCAGTTTTATAGGTGTCACCTTTCCCACTTGCAGCTATTTTTATATGATAGGTCTTGGTCGTGTCATCATAAAAAGTCCAGATAGTATAAAAGAGAAAAAAGAGTAAAGCAGAAATTAAAAGACCCCAAATGTGACGCATCATCTCCCCTTTTAATGTTACTCAGATTTTTTATTTTAGCATAACTCTTAAAAAGATTTGATAAAATAAGTCTAACTAGAACCTAGGACTATCTTTATGACTAAAACTTTACTATTATCACTTTCACTACTAACCCTTACAGCCTGTGCCAAAGATGTGCCTAAACATACTTGTACCACACCTGTATCAACACAACTCAAAATTATAGACAAGCCCATAAACTTTGGTTCAGAGCGTATAGCTATGACCAAACAGTATATTAAACAGCACTATGGTAAAACAGTGAATAGTATAGAGATTGTTCCTAAAGTCATCGTACTCCATTGGACAGCCGATATGAGTTTTGATAAATCATTCAAACGCCTTCAACCTCAAAAACTCCTTACCGACAGAAAAGACATTGCTAAAGCCTCGTTGCTTAATGTCTCTTCTCAGTTTTTGATAGCACGTGATGGGACTATCTACCGTCTTATGCCAGAAAATTGGATGGCACGTCATGTAATAGGGCTAAATTATTCTAGTATCGGTGTAGAAAATGTAGGAGGTGCGGGGAACAAAAAAGATGACCTTACCCCTGCACAACATAAATCAAATATCGAACTAGTGAAGTACCTCAAAGCAAAATATCTAAGCATAACCTACCTCATAGGACACCATGAGTATAAACAAATGGAGCGTACTTCATTGTGGCTTGAACGTGACAAAGGTTACAGAACAAATAAGTCTGACCCAGGTGCTAAGTTTATGTCTCATGTGAGAAATGCAGTAAAAGACTTGAAGTTAAAAACACCTCCTAAAGGACGTTAGATGAACTCGGCTTTTACGATTTTAGATTGGGGTATCTTTGGTACATATTTTTTAGTATTAACCCTTACTAGCGTCATCTTGTCTCAAACAAAAATTAAGAATACACGTGATTATTATGTAGGTGGTAACACAGTTCCTATGTTTGCTGTGGCTATCTCAGTCCTTGCTACGTCACAGTCTGCTGCTACTTTTTTAGGTGGACCTGAGTACTCTTATGGAAAAGACCTTACTTTCATAGGCTTTTACCTCTCAGCCTTTTTAGCAGTCATCTTTGTAGCCAAAGTGCTCATACCTAGGTTTTATGCTATTAATGCAGTAACAGTGTATGAACTTTTAGAACATCGTTATGGTGAAAAAGCTAAAAAACAAGCAGGGGTGATGTTTCTCATAGGTCGTCTTTTCGCCTCAGGCGCTAGACTCTACATAGGTGCATTGGCTATATCGATGATACTTTTTTTAGATATTAGCCCAAACCATGTGGCTATCTCTATAGGTATTTTAATGCTTGGGGCGTTAGCCTATGCCTATTATGGTGGTGTAAAATCAGTTATATTTTCAGACATCATTCAAGCCATCACTTATATAGGAGCGGGTATTGCTGTACTTATCTACCTTTATGTGAGTATAGATGCAGATTTTGGTACAGTAGTCTCTACGCTTCAAGCTGACAATAAACTCAAGCTTATTGATTGGTCACTCTCTGGTGGATTTAGTGTTTGGGCACTTTTAGGTGGCTTATTACTCTTAAATATAGCAGCGTATGGACTAGACCAAGACATGACACAACGTGCCTTGGCGTGTAAAGATAGCAAAGAAGCTCAAAAGTCACTGATGATGAGCATCTACATGACCATACCCGTAGCCATTCTCTTTTTGTTTATAGGCTTACTGCTTTACCTCTTTTACCAACATCCAGAACTCTCTAACTTACATACAGAAGTAGTACAGAAGTTTGACGGAGAGAAGATAACTATTTTTATGTACTACATACTACACGAAATGCCAGAAGGTATGCGTGGACTTGTAACAGTAGGTGCAGTAGCAGCTGCTTTATCTAGCTCAAACTCCGTATTAGGAGCCATGTCTTCTGTAGCTATACAAGACCTTTACCGTCCATGGAAAGAGAAACAAGGAGTGAGAGATGAAATACATTTTGTTAGAGCAGGGCGTAATGCGGTACTTTTCTTTGCCGTAGCACTTTCAGCTATGGCGATGCTAAGTTACTACTGGCAACATTACACAGAATTGCCTCTACTTAATTTTGCTATAGGCGTGATGGCATTTGCGTATACAGGACTACTTGGTGTCTTTGGTGCAGCTATCTTTACCAAACGTGGGAATGCTACGACTGTACCACTAGCATTATTGGGTGGATTCATGACAGTCTTATTACTTCAGCCCTATGTGTTGGGTGCAATGTTAGACTTCAAACTTGGATCTGCTTGGCAGATACTAGGGGGAACTATGGTGGCGTTTGGTGTGATGATGCTGGGGAAAGAGAAAACCTATTAAACTTATTGTCCTATAATAAATTATAAAATGCAAAGGAATGTATGTGCAACAACAAAATAATGTAGAATATAAAGCAGTGATATATCAAGAGAGTATGCTTGGGTCACTATTTCTTAATGGTGCGAAGGTAGACCCTGTTAAATTTAGTGAATTTTTAAATAAGAATGCTGAAAATAATTGGCGTGTAGTCACTATGGATAAAGATATTAGAAGAATGTTGCTTTTTTTTAAGAGAGAAGCTTATGTCGTTATTATGGTAAGGGATAAAAAATGAAAATTGCAACGATACTATCGACAGTACTTTTAGCTCTATGGGTACTTTTAACAATGGCAGTGATGTGGACAGAGGCACTTGATAGTTCTATGTATATAAAACTTTCTATTACAATGGGTATTGTAGTTGTTGCAACTATACTTATTGCTTTAGCATTACGAGAGTATGGGACTGAGAAAAAACTAAAAGACCATAACTATTTAGACTAAGCGATGAGTAAAGAACGATACATAGGCATCATGTCTGGCACGTCACTCGATGGTGTAGATGTGGTGCTCTGTGAGATAGACAGTAGCTTATGCACACTTATATCTTCACTTGAATACCCTATGCCACGAGAATTGAAATCTGATATCTTAACTATGATAAATGGCAAGACTACTTTAAAACAAGTAGGGAAGATAGACCATCGTTTGGGTGTTTTGTTTACTCAAGCTGTGGGAGCATTGCTTATACGTGAAAATATAGATGCTTCAAGCATTACAGCCATAGGCTCACATGGGCAGACACTTTGGCATGCGCCTAGTGGAGAGTACCCGTTCTCTATGCAACTAGGTGATGCAAATATCATTACAGCTAAAACAGGCATACCTGTGGTAGCAGATTTTAGACGTAAAGATGTGGCTCTCGGTGGGCAAGGTGCGCCTTTTGCTCCTGCTTTTCATGAATTTATATTTAGTAATATTAATGCGTCTATCTCTGTTGTAAACATCGGTGGTATGGCAAATATCACAGTACTTGCAAAAAATATTAATGACAAACTTATAGGCTACGACACAGGCTGTGGGAATGTCCTACTAGATATGTGGATAAACAAGCATCAAAATGTATCATATGATAAAGATGGTGTATGGGCAAAGTCTGGAGAGGTAAATTATACACTTCTAGATGCTATGATGGCAGATGACTATTTCTCTTTAGACTACCCAAAGAGTACAGGGCGAGAGAAGTTTAATGAGGTATGGCTAAAGGATGCCCTTCGACAGGCTCAGGGAACGATAGTTGATTCGGTTACTGAGCTTGTCGAAGTAGTCGAAGCCCAAGATGTTCAACGTACTTTAGTAGAACTCACAGCCCTTAGCATAAGTAATGAAGTGTTAAAGTTTAACACGGATGTAGCTTTACTTTGTGGGGGTGGGGCAAAAAACTGCTTCTTAGTAGAACGTATCAAAGCACTCATGCCTAACGTTGAAGTAGCCATAGCCCAAAATGCAGATGAGATAGAAGCGATGACCTTTGCATGGTTGGCATACAAGCGTATACATCAAGAAAAAGTAAATTTAAAAGATGTCACAGGAGCGAGTGAAAATGCTGTATTGGGATGTGTGTATCTGTAGGGTGTTGTACCCTTACAACACCAATACTTCAAGAAATTAATAAATGGTGTTGTCATGGGACAAACACCCTACAGAAGGAAATAAAATTTGATAAATCAAAAATTAGAAGAATGGCTAAAACACATAGGCTGTGAGGGTGAACTTGAACCTGTAGCAGCAGACGCTAGCTTTAGAAAGTACTATAGACTAAAAAGCACGATGCACTCAGGCATCGTTATGGATGCTTCAGCACAGAAAGAGTCAGTACCCCCATTTATAGATATAGAACATCGTTTGTATGAAGCAGGGGTAAGAGTAGCGAAGATAAACACTTACAACCTAGAAGAGGGCTTTGTCTTCATGGAAGACTTGGGTACAGTGCATCTTGCTGATGTCATAGACGATGACTTTGAACTCTACTATGGAAAAGCCATAGATAGCCTCATTAAGATGCAAAATGTAGAGACAGAGGGTTTACCTCTTTATGATGCAGAGTTCTTACGTTTCGAGATGGACTTAATGCAAGAGTGGTACTTTGAGAAGCACTTAGAACTTACCCTTGATGAGACACAATTAAGTACCATTTCTTCTGCCTTAGAAACCATCACTTCTGAAGTACTCGCACAGCCTCAAGAGGTTTTTGTGCATCGTGACTACCACTCTCGAAACCTCATGTTTGGATGTACCGATGACTTAGTTGTCATTGACTTCCAAGATGCCCGTGTAGGTGCGGTGACGTATGACCTTGTTTCACTTCTACGAGATGTCTATGTAGAACTTGACCCCTATGATGTAGAGCGTTTGGCACTACACTTTAGAGATATGAAAGGCTTAGATGTAGATGATGAGACTTTTATGCGTTGGTTTGACTTTATAGGGCTTCAACGGCATATTAAGATACTTGGGGTTTTTGCTCGTTTGGCGATACGTGATGGGAAAGAAGGGTATATTAAGGATATTCCTCTTACTTTAAAATATATTTTAGATGTTGGGGCTAAATACCCTGAATTAAATGGGTTAATTAATTTACTCAAATCTGTGTAGGGTGTTGTACCCTTACAACACCTTTGATATTTGATTGTTTTATTTGGGTTGCCTCTTTGTTTAACTGTGGCGTTGGTTCTCTCCTTACTTTTCTAGAAAAGTGACCAGAGGAAATGCCCTTGGGGTGAAGCAAAAGTCGTCGTGACTCTCGAATCACTATCGCTTTCAAGGGCGTTCGCCATGACAGGGGCACGGCAAGCGTGATTAATAGATGTGCTTCGCACTGTAGGGTGGGTTTTCTAACCCACCGAAAGGATATATATGAAAGCTATGATACTCGCAGCAGGACTCGGTTCACGTATGCGACCACTTACCAATGTCACCCCTAAACCTTTACTCAAAGTGGGAGGCATACCTCTCATCGTGTGGCATATAGAAAAATTGGCACATCAGGGGATTACGGATATTGTTATAAACATCGCGCATTTGGGTTACCAGATACCTGAGGCTTTGGGTGATGGACGTGATTGGGGTGTTAAGATAGAATACTCTGATGAACAAGAAGAGGGTGGTCTTGAGAGTGCTGGGGGGATAGTAAAGGCACTTCCTTTAATGGGAGATGAAACTTTTTTAGTGGTGAATGGAGATATATTTACTGACTATGACTTCCAAGACAATAGACATTTAGCAGAGGATGTTTTAGCACATCTTATCCTCGTACCTAATCCAGAGCATAACCCTGAAGGAGATTTCGCCTTAGATGGTAACCTTGTGGTGGACAATAAGCAATACACTTACTCTGGCATAGGCTACTACTCACCCAAACTCTTTGAGAGTGTACCCTATGGTAAATCTAGTACCATCCCCCTACTTAGAGCTGCAATGAAAGAGGGAAAAGTGACAGGTGAACTCTATGAGGGTGAATGGCTGGATATTGGTACACCTGAGAGGTTAGAACTTTTGAATGCACAACTCATGAATCAATATTAAATATTATTAGGTTATAAAAATATATAATAATACTTATAATTAGGTTTATTTTATTTAATTATAATAATTTATTCTAAAATTTGATTTATATCAATAAAATTATTCCAAAATTTTAATAAACTAAATATTACAACACTTGAAGGAGAATAAATGAAAAAAATGTTGCTAATATTGATTTTACTAAGTAGTACAATACTCATGGCAGAATCATCGGAAACAATGAAGAAAACAATGCAGAACTTAGAGGTTTCTATGGGATTTATTCAAAAAGGATTTTTGTATAATCATAGAGGTAGAATCCAAAAAGGCATCACTTCACTTAGAAGGGAATTAAAAAATATTGGTTCTTTTGTTATTAAACATAAAACAGATGCTAGTTTTGACTCTCATACTTATGCAGTGACAGAGACAAAAGCTATAGATTTACTGGCATCAAGAATTATTGATGGTTTTGATAAAGGAAAAAAAGAAGAAGTACTGTTAGATTTTCAACAAATGTTAAATAGATGTGTCACTTGTCATGCTCTAGTTAGAAAATGGTAGTTTTCAGAATTGTATAAAATAAGAACAAATTAAATTTTATAATTTAATTTGTTCTACTCTCCAAATACTTCGCAACCCCATCCTCATCATTAGTATGTGGTAATATAACATCCGCAACAGCCTTCACTTCATCAAGTGCATTAGAAACAGCCACAGAAGTACCTGCAAGTTTAAACATGCCTATGTCATTGACTGAGTCACCAAATACGGTGACATCTTTAGTATCTCGTTCTAGATAATCCATGACTTTTTTTAAGGCATGGGCTTTGTCACCTTCTGGGTGTAGGATGGTGAGGAACCAACCGTTAGAGTACTTCTCTGGTGAGAGTTTGTACTCTAGTGCTTTGCCAAAGGTGCGTTCTAAGTGTTTGGTAAGAGGGTTTAGCATGTTGTACTCTCCAAAATAGACGAGCTTTAGATTCATATCCATGGCACGTATGTTTTTACACTCTAGCATACGTGGGTCGTTGCGGTAGTTTTCTAGTACACCATTTTGGTGCTGGTTAAGTGTAGTGGGAAATAAAAATGCTTCATCTAAAGTGGCTACATCTCTTAGCGCTATGACAAATGGGTAGATGCCATATTTTGCACCTTCAGCGATAATGGCATCTCCTAACTCTTTATTGACAGTCTTAATGTCTATGAGTTTCTTTTCTGGTGTGACTATCATCGTGCCATCTAAGAGTATCATGGGGGCATCTAGGTGGAGTTTGTTTAAAAAGTCATGAGACTTTTGGAAGCTTCTAGCTGTGGCTACAGAGAGTATGGCATTTTTACTTTTGTCGTTCCATACTTTAGCAGAGAAATCACTCACACTTTGATCTGTACGTAAAAAGGTATGGTCGAGGTCGGTGATATAAATGGGAAGCATAAAATTCCTAAAAGATTTTTACTATTATAGCAAGTCTAAGATTTATTTTAATCTTGATGGAGTTTTTGAAAAGCGATGACTTCGTTTTTTATGGCTATAAAATCTGCTATTAGTTCAGGGTCAAAGTGTTTTCCTGCTTCTTCTTCTAAGAATGTAAAGGCTTTTTCATTTGTCCATGGCTCTTTGTATGGACGCTTAGAGACTAACGCATCAAAGACATCAGTAATGGCAGTAATTCGTCCTTCAAGAGGAATATCTGTACCTTTTAAACCTCGTGGATAGCCAGAACCATCATATTTTTCATGGTGTGTATAGGCAACACTTTCACAAAGTTGTAAGAGTTCTGATTGACTGTCTTCAAGTAATCTTTTACCAATAAGTGTATGGTTTTGCATGGTCTCCCACTCTTCTTTATCTAATTTTCCTTCTTTTAACAAAATACAATCAGGAATACCTATCTTCCCAACATCATGCATAGAACTAGCAAGTAAAATACTCTGTGCGTAGGGTTCGTTTTTAGTAGCCTTTAAAGCCAATAGGTAAGCATACTGACTCATCCTAGTAATATGCATCCCTGTTTCATTATCTTTTAGTTCAGAAGCTATAGAAAGTCTTTGTACCATTTCTTTTTGTGCATGTTGTGCTTTTTCTCTACCTAAAATATTTGCATAATAATTGTCATTGTATCGCTTGGCTGTAATGTAATAAAGTAAAGTAACACCCCAGAGTAACATGGCTGAAATAGTGTATAACTCACTACCTTGAATAAAAAACCATAAAGCATAGACAGTAAACATAGGCATAATAAATAAAAGATAAAGAGATAGGATAAAACCTAAGGTTGTAATGGCTATGCCACCCATACCTACAAGAATAGATGCCATAAAGAAATGATATTCATGAGGTATATTATTTTGAAATAAAAGAAAAGAAAATCCCCATGCCAGTCCTGAAAATAAAACACCTATTTGTTGGTAGCGTATATAAGTATGGAATGATTTTTTTGTTGGGCTTGTTTTTATTAATTTTGGATAATAAACAATGATATAGGTACGCCAAAGTAAAATAACTAAATGGATGATTGAACCCCATAAAAGTATAGGTATAGGAGCAATATTAAAAAAAACATATACCACAACTAATAAAATAATAAGATGACCAACTATACTGATATAGGAATGCTTAATGAGCTGATCCAATGCTTCTCTTTTGATAGTTGAGTCAAATAAATATTTGTGTGCTATTTTGTTTATTTTTTTAGTCATGGCGATATATTAATAGAAAAAAGTCATAAAAAAGTCATAAAAAAGTCAAATATATTAGAAATTTGTAAATAAATGTTGTAGTTAGGAAAATAAAGCTCCCTAATGTGAAGTTTTATTTGTTGGTGCTTGATGCTTACTTACATCATATCGGCTTGCCATAGACATGAAAAATTCTTTAAGTGAGTATGCCATCGCACCAAAAACAGCTTTGGTCTCATGGTCTATAGCAGGGGTTTTGGCGATGGTGAGTAGTTCTTCTAACTCTTCCATAGTGAAGTCTTTACTGGCAAAAAGAGTTTCATTTTTAGAGCTTTCTACCATAGTCTTTAAGTAGTTTTCTTTCATGCCTTTGAGCATTTCATCATTCATCTTCTCTCCACCTATACCACTTTGAATGAGTGGTTTCATGAGTTCATCAAACATGACTATCATCGCTTCTTTTGAGTAGAGTTTTTTGCTTATTTTCTCTACTAAGTCTATGCGTACACCCGATTCTGGATTGGCTTTAAGTGAAGTCACATAGTTAGTTGTTTCGTTTTGATCATGGTTTTGTGCTTCACTTGCTGCTGAGACAAACTGTAAAAGTACTACATTTTTATAGTTTTCGAGTACTTCTGTCATTTCATCTTCACTGAGATGTGTTTGAAGGTAATCCTTAAAACGTAGTGAGAGCATTTGCATATCGTAGGTTTTGTTGTCTGAAGCATTGTCATCTCTAGAAAAACTGTTTTGCATGGAAGAGAACTGTGCTTCAAGTGCTAAGAGCTCTTCTTCCGCTGAAGAGACTGAGAGATACTGCTCTACTTGTTCAAGTGTTGCAGCGTAGCTAAAGTGTGCCAATAGGGTAAGTGTGAGTAATAATTGTTTCATAAAAGGATTATAGCAAAATTAGTTAACCAAGTTTTTACCTTTTATGAGTACAGCAAAGAAACGTACTGCCCAAGCGACAAACATGACTAGCCATACTGTAGCTGTAATGTCGAAAAGTATCATAAAGTTCCACCCAAGTGCAGTAACCAAAGAGGTGAGCAAACGTGTTACAACGACTAGTTGAGTCCAGTAAAACAAAAAAGTAGTGTAACGGTCAGCTTGCATCATATTACCAGAGTGTCCAAGTGTTACACGTGTACCAAAGCCTATGAGTATAGTAAAGATAAAACCAAGTACTAGGGTATGTATATCTAAGGCTAGAAAAGATGTACCAGTCCATAGGCTTATAAAGTTTGTAATCCCACCCAATATAAAGGATAATCCTGCCCAGTAGAGTGCTATGTGGAGTATCCAAAGTAGAGGGTTTGGATTAGGAAAAGGAAGTTTCCATCGTAGTACTTCTTTAAGGAGGAGTGCGCCTATGAGTAAATCGATGATGAAAGACCCATTGATCATAAACCCTTCTATAAGTATGTGTAGTGTGAGGAGTATAAAAAGGCTTTTAAGAAGGTATGTATTTTTCTCAACCATACAGTGAGAAAAAAAAGGCACCATACGTTGAGCCACTGTAAAAGCCAGCATAAACAAGTAGAGGTAGATAGCTATCTCTGTGGCAAATCCTGTCATACCTATGTGTAGTAATGTGCCTATTATAAGTAGTCCGTGAGCAACTACACCAATGCCCATAGCAACGACTATCCAAAAGATGTCGTGTGTATCTTCCATAGTTGTTTTAATATAAATATTGTTCAGTATTAAAAAACCCCAGAGATGACCTATGAAGGTAATAAGCATACCAAAACCTGTAAACACAGGTGTTGCAATGCTTCCTAGTATAACAAGTGCAGAGCCTATGTAGTAAAAGGTAAATACTTTCATATAGGTATGCTTTTCTATGGTAGTAGTAGATGCAAAACGAGGAAATGTAGTAAACAAAAAACCAAAAAAGGCAGGGGTGAAGAGTAAGTAGATAAATCCATAAGCATGGTAGTCTATGGCAGTAATATTCATGTGCATTACACCTTTAAATGAAAGCATAAAAATAAGCATAATGGCTAAGGCATTGACAAAGGCTAAAATGAAAAAAGGTTGATGGGGTTGTGAGAAAAAGTAGCTATGCTGGGCATCTTCAGAGAAATTCATATGCATTAGGAGTGCCTTTTTTATATAATCATAACAAAATATCTCTCTAACTAGATTGATATGCCACAAGAAAAGATATAGGTTTGGGTAGTTATACTATTTGGTAATATTTATATAAAAGGATAAATAATGGCATATATCAAACTTTGTGCACTTGAAGAGATGGATCCAAGCATTAAGGGTAAAGCAGAAGAGATATTGGAAAAGACAGGGAAACTTGGTGAAATATTTGAACTCATTGCGCTCAATAAAGATATCTATAATGCCACTGACAATATGGTACAGGCATATTTACTCAAAGAGACATTGTTACCATATAATACTAAAGAGCGTATCGCGTTACTCATCTCAATAGATAATGGCTGTACGATGTGTGTTGATGTACATAAAAACATCGCTAAAATGCTTGGTATGAGTGAAGCACAAGTGGAAGAAGTACTAGATGGGATAGATGCTATAGAGTGTAAGCAGAGTGAAAAGGATTTACTCAAATTCTGCATCCGAGCTTCTCAAAAAGACAGCTATAAGATGATGCAAGAAGATATAGATGCCATAAAGGCAGTAGGGTACAGTGAAGCACAGATACTAGAAGCTGTGGCTATCACTGGGTATTTTAATTATATCAATACACTTTCAAATGTATTTGGTTTAGGCAAGTAAAGTTTAGACAAGCTGGGCTTAGCTTCTGCTACCTTGTCCACCATTACGGCTGTCACGTCCGCCACCTGAGCGTCCATTACGGTCTCCACCGCCTGAGCGTCCGTTTCTACCATTACGGCCATTACCACCGCCACCACCTGAACGATTTCCACGGTATCCGCCACCGCCACCGCCACCGCCTCCACCGCCACCACGTCTACGATTACGACCACCACCGCCTCCGCCACCACGTTGTGTCATAGCACGTTCCATAAGAAGTGCTATCTCTTCAAGACCAAGACCGATATTGTCTTTACCTTTAACTGAGTTTTCACTTTGTATCATAGATGCCAATAAGTGAGCAATAGTCACAATGTCAAGGTCGTGCTGAAGTGTTTTAACAAGATCAATGGCTTTATCTGTTACTTTAGTCTCTGCTATCTTAGCGATAAGCTCATCTGAACGGTTGTTTTGCACTTCCATACGTGTTGGGATGACTTGTGAAGCCATTGTTGTACCAACATCTTTTTCTATCTTCTTAATGGTTCTAAGCTCATTTGGACTTACAAGTGTGATAGCCTCTCCAGACTTACCTGCACGACCTGTACGACCGATACGGTGTACGTAAGATTCAGAGTCAAAAGGAATGTGGTAGTTAAATACGTGTGTCACATCATTTACATCAAGTCCACGAGCAGCAACATCAGTGGCGATGAAGATATCTATGCCACCTTGTTTGAACGCTCTGATGGTTACTTCTCTTTGCTTTTGTTCCATGTCACCATGAAGACCAGAGACTTTAAAGCCTTGAGCAGTCATATGCGCTACAAGTCTATCTACCTCTTTTTTCATACGACAGAAGATGATACATTTGTCAGGGTTCTTATAGTCGATGAGTCTTACTAAAGCATCATCTCTTTCTCTTTCTTGTACCACATAGTAAAGTTGTGTA
>Ga0256824_10000244_pt1 | contig 19836 bp, 42 predicted proteins | sample CV67metaG_FD_191570 | JGI IMG/M metagenome (GOLD analysis project Ga0256824, IMG submission 191570) | Hydrothermal vent microbial communities from East Pacific Rise, Pacific Ocean - CV67 | ecosystem: Environmental > Aquatic > Marine > Hydrothermal vents | place: Pacific Ocean: East Pacific Rise...
GTGCGTTAACAACGTTGGGTAAGAGAGCTATGATATTCGCACATGCGAAAGTATCTCCTTTAATGCCTGATGCAGATATTGTTGAATCAGAACATCAACCAGCTTACTGGATTGATACAATAGATGAAGAAGGTCATTATATATTTAATCAAGAAGTTGAAATATATAATATTTTATGTTATGATCAATGGCAATTAAGTATTGATTTTAATACTCCTGAATTTTCAGTTAATGAATTTTTAAAAGTTCTACATGATAATGAAATGAACTCACCTGTTGGTAAGTACATGGGAGTTGAAAATAACATTTTAGAAGGAATGGTGTGGACAATTAAACATAATGATAAACTTTTAAAGTTTAAAGTTAAAGGTGAAAAGCATGCAAATTCTAAAGTTCGCACTTTAAAACCAGTTGACGATGTTAAAGAACAAAAGAAAAATGATTTAGTAGTTAAAGTGGTTACAGCGTTAAGATTAGAACAGGCTTGGCAGTATTTCTTTGGAGCTAATAATGAAAAGAAAAGACCAGAGAAAACGGATATGAGCGACTTTCTAAGATGGATTCATAATGATATCATGGAAGAATGTTTAGATGATTATTTTGAGGCAGGTATTGAACCCAAGGAACTTAATGGTAAAGTTTCACAAATTGCAAAAATTTGGTTTCTAGAACAATATGAATTATCGGAAGATTAAAAAGGTTTAAAATGGAATTAGTTTTAAAAGGTGATACAATAGAAGATCAATTAGAGTATGCGAAAGCTCTAATTGAAAAATATAGAATGGATAAATTAACAGGTTTATATAGACGAGACGATTTTGATGAAAAAATAACTGAATTTATTTCAGATTTTAATACATCTAGAAAAAATTTTGTATTAGCATTAATTGATTTAAATGATTTACATAATATAAATTATGATCAAGGATATGATCAAGGCGATCAAGAACTGCAAGCTCTTGCTGGTTCATTGTTAAAGATTTTTGATAAATCATTATTATACCGCATAGGTGGAGATGAGTTTGCAATTTTATGTCGAAAAGAAGATTATGAATCAATGTTTATAAAACTTAATAATATACCTTGTCGTGATAAAATAGAATTTGGTATAGTTGATTCAACCGGTAAGGATTTATCACATTCTAAAGGAAAACATTTTGTTAAAGAAGCACATGCTATTTTAACATCACATAAAAAAGAGAGAAAAATAACTCGAAAGTAGTTATTAAATAGTGTAAACACAATTCAATTAGGAGAATTAAATGGTAGAGAATGATAATATAACAACGATGGTAGTACCAGAGTATATAACAGATCAGATGACTATCTCAGATGTTAAAGATGAATATAATAAGTTTATGGATAAATCTAGAGAAATTTCTGATGAGATTGCGGATGTAATCGATGTTAAAGAAATGAAAGATATCTCTGAACTTATCAAACAGTTTAATGAACGTTTAGAAGGTGTTGTTGAAGTCAAAGAACAATCAACAACAGAAAAAGCCACAGGTAAAACAATTCAAAGATTATCAATGATACCTTTCTTAGGAAAGATATTTGAAGATGATGCAGCTGAATCAGTCGAATCAGAAAAGAAGGCTAAAACAACTCGAGTAATATTACAAGAGATGTTTGATGTATTTACAGAAAAGAGTACTTTATTAGAAGGTGCATATGAAAGAGCATATAAATTAAAGCAAATTTTATTAGCTAAAGAAATTGAACTTGACAAGTTTAGTGCTCAGGTTAAATATATTGTTTTGAATGTTGATCATCCTTTAGAAAAAGTTCAAGCAATTAAACTTGGAGGATTAGTTGAAGCAAATAAACTAAAGAATAAAGAAAAGATATATAATAAACTTGACTTTATTTTACAATTTATTGAAGAGCAATTAACAACAATATCTTTAATGATGCCTGGTATAGAAACAGGTTTAGTTGAAGATTCTGAAATTGCAGACTTCCTAACATCAGTTGCTGATATGAACAAGATTTTTAAATCATTAACTGATTTATCAAACTCAGTTGGTAGAAGTTCATCTGAAAAAGTTATGGGACTAATTACAGAAGTAAATGAATCAATGTCTGAAACAATTGATATTGATCATATGGAAAAATTAGCTTCAACAAACAAGAAGTTTATGGAACGGATGGTTAAAGGGACTGAAGCAAAGATTCGCAGAGATGCTCAATCATATGGAAAACTTATGGATATAGGATCTAGTTTAGATCAAAATGTTTTAGCATATAATGATTCAGCAAAAAGAGTTTTATTAGATTCAAAATCATATATGGGATCATTAGATGCTGTAGTTGAAGAATCATTTGAGGCTTCTATTATTGAGGTACAATCTGATCCTAAAGCACAAATAGCTGCAGAATAGAGATAAATTATGATATCTAATGAATACACCGATGATGATTTATTTCAAAACGAAATCAATATAGGTAAAGAGTTAATGAATAATATAAAGGATAAAAATATGACTGAAGAAAATATGACTGAAGAAATTGAGAATGAAGAAATTGTGTCGAAAATATACACAGAGAAAGAAATTCATAAAATGGATATTAATGATATTCTTTCAATTATTAGTATTACAACAGTTGATGGCGATGTTATTTATTTCGATAATGTTGCGACAATCGATCCAGCTAATGTTTTTTTGAAATATGGTGAACCTATTCCAATTTCTTCATATGAAAAATATGAGGAATTGAGATCAAAATATGAACGATACATCTTATTTAAAATTGTGAAGGATCCAACAGATCAAGTAGCATCTTTATTAAAACATAAGATTGAATTAATTGAACGTAACGATATTGAAATGCGAGCAATGCGAGAACAATTTGCGAATGAAATGTCTATTTTACGAACAGATATCAAACAAGAATTATCAATTGCAACAGATAATATGTTACAAGAAATGCGTTCTAGTATTGAATCACTAAGCACATCAGCAAAAAAAACTAACGCAACAGTCAATGATTTAGTTACAAATGTTAACTTTAAATTAGACCGAATAAAGGCCAATGAATTAAATCTGGTGCTTGATAAATTAACTAGAGTGACTTCATTATTGGCTGATGTTGTAGAGGATTAATTATGGGATTCTTTAACAAGATTAAAAGCCTCTTTAAAGACAACTATGTTGAATTAGCGAAAACAATTATTGAACAAAAAGAGATAATTAAGAAAGCTAAATTAATACAAGTATCAGGTGATGATTTTATTGGACGAGATTTAAAGTTTGCAACTATTGAGCAAGCACAAGGTAATATTGACGCATTAGTTCAAACGTTAAATAAGTTTATGATAACACAGTCTAAAGATATTACTGTTAGAGGAATGCAGAAATATATAATTAATAAATATCCAGATGAGGCAGTTGGACAAATATTTAGATTAGATATATCGTCACAAAATGTTTATTTTAATAAATATCAACATCTTGTTGATATAAAACCAAGCAAAGATTTTACAAAAGGGTTACGAAAATATGGGAAGTTCTTAAGAAATTCAAAACTTTCAAATAAGATGAAAATTTTATACATTGAAAAATTTATTAGTAAAGCAAATGATTTAATGGAAAAAATTGGCGCTCCTAGAAAAGTAACAATTGATAATTATCAATCAACATTTTTACTGATGGATAGATATGATGATATAAAAGATTATAGATGGATCACTTTAGATCATAGAGATAACCACTTTCTATCTTTTTTATACGATATTAAAGATTTGAGAAACGTTATAATTTTAAGTAAGGACACTTAAATGAAAATTACAATTAAGAGAAATGGTTGGATAATTCCAGGAACAGATTGTGGATTAATTAATCCAGAAAATGCTATTAGATTAAGAATTAGCGAAATTAAAAAATTTAGAAAAAAAGTTCACGATAGCCATAATTCATTTAATTATAACATTGAAGTTAATGGTGATTTTGTATATAAATATTTTGATCTTGAATCATTAAACGCTGATTTTGAAAGAATTGAAGCTGCAATTATTGAAGATGATGATGAAGGGAGAGTGTTTTAATGGATTTTTTAATTAATATAATAGCGGTTGGATGGATAATGAATGTTATATCTTTTTTCTTAAATATAGTAGTTGTTAATAGTCTCACTAGAGATATTGATTGGTATAGTAGAAAAGATAATTTAGTAATTTTTAAATATTTTAGTAGAAATATTTTAATACCTTACGCGCAGTTAGGTGTTACACGTCCACTACATGATGATTTCGCTGAGTGGAAAAAAAGTCATTGTCGATCTGATATAACAGACTATGTTAAGTTTTTAGCATTATGAAAAAATCATTACAATTGTTAATTATTGGACTTATAAGTTTAGTAATTACATTATACATTCATCCAGATCAAGCAATTGTTATGGGTGGATTTCTTCTAATGCTAGGAGCAGTGTTTGTTTATTTTGGTAATATATTTTATTCAATTTTAACATACACTGTTGCTGATATATGTTGGTTAGTTAATGCTTATCAACATGGAGATACATTTGGAGCAGTTACAGTAACTGTTGGAATTTTAGTAGGGTCGGCTGTAGTCTATAAGATGCAGCTAGGAAAATTTAGAAAATCAATAAGGAAAGATGATGAGAATAATTAGCGATGAGATAGTAGAATATCGCATTATACAATTCGATACTTTAACTACTGATTCGAAAAAAGGTTTAGATATGTTAAATCTTTTTGTAAAAAATACGAAAGAAGACGAATGGTATATCGAACCAGAGTCATTATCATATGAATTAATTGATGATTCATATAAAGCAGAAATAAAATTTTTAAGGAACGTATAATGAAATTTAAAGAACTAAAGAAAGTAAATAAAGTGATAGTTGAGGCTACAGATTTTTATACTGATAATCAGTTAATATCATTTTTTAAAAAGTTTGAAGAGTTTGGCATTCTTCTAGCTGATGTTAAAGATAATATGAAAGCTCACAAATATTTTTATATGACGGCTTGTAATTGCGAAGAGATGAAAGTTCTTTCGATTGGATTCTCTGATACTACCGATGAGTGTCCTGATCGTGAAGTTATTAAAATTTCACAATTTATTAAAATTTTTAAAAGTGATGCTTGGCATAAAATTAATGATATTTATAATTCTCGATTTATAAATAGTTCTTCAGATAATCTTGAATTACTTAATAAAATTGATTTAACAAGTGATGAGGATGAAGCGTATGCTGAAGCTGTTACAATATGTATTAAAGGAAATATTGCAATTGATAAATATACTAAGGTAATTGAAAAGGTTTTTTCATTAACAAGTTCACCTATTGCAAGAGAGTGTGGAGTATTAGTTGAATCAATGACAGGTGACTCTCATTTAGGATTTATGGAATTAGAATTACCAAATGGTAAATATGAAGAATTAAATTTTAATATATGGATGGATGGTTTATTTGTATATGAGAGAAATGGTAAATATAGAATTGGTTATGAAGGATCTTCAGTATTTTCAGATACAGGTATACAACACAGTTGTGTATCAGAGAGCATTCGTCATCAAATTGCTAAAAATGTTGATAATATTATATCAACAATTTCGGTTATACCTTGTATATTTGATATAGATAAAAATGGTTTATCTGATAATGGTGAACATTTTTATTTAACAATTGAAGAGTTTGAATGTGCTGTTGATCGCCAAATTTTTCTAGCAGAAAAAGCAGCACCTAAATTCTTTAATGAATATTTTAAATTATTATCAATTATTAATTTAGAATTTATATTGGCTAAGTAATGAGTTGGTTAGACGATTCTTTAAAGAATCGTGTAATTGCGTTCATTGAACAATTTGAAGTTGTTTGTTCAGTTGATGAATTATATGACTTGGTTGTTGAAGAATACACTGATTGTGGAGATAATCCCGAAGATGCAACATTAAATGATATCAAGGAGATATATGATGCAAGCTATTAACAATATTATTGATTTTATTAAAAAGCATTATTTATATTTAAAGTTATTTTTATGGTGGAACGTTTGTCTCCGCAAGGATGAAATGTCTTATAAATTAGATATGTTTTATATGAAAAAAAGATTTAAAAAAACGAGCATTAGTGCTGTATCTATTTTGATTACATATAGAAGAATGTTAGCACACGATTTAGACGCAGGTGAGAGTATTTATGAAATACCTTTATTTAAAATAAGACGAGCAAGAATCTAAAAGGATTAATATGCAGATTACACAAACAATTTATACAGCAGAAGATATACATGTAATTATTACAGAACTACAAAACACAAGTGGTACTAATGATAAAAAAGATATTTTACAAAATTGTATAGGTCATAAAGAACTATATGTTTATTTACAATATGTTTATGACGAAGTCCATTATGTTTATGGTAAGTCAAAGTTGCCAATGATTCCAGCACATGAACCAGAAGATGGTATATCGTGGATAGAAGATTCAAATCTTCTAGAATTATATGCGATGGTAGATGATATGAATGCTGGTATATTAAAAGGCAATTCATCTGATCAAGCAATGACTGATTATTGTGTAGGGAAGCCTAAACTTTATGAAGACCTGTTATTTTATATTGTTAAACGCAATATTAAAGCTGGTATCAACGCAAAAGGAATTAATGAGGTATTTGGTCGAGTAATACCTATCGCTCCGTATATGCGATGTGAGAGTGAATCTTATATGAAGAAGAGAATAGTCTATGAAACAGATGGTGATAAACATGGAGCATTAGCCGAATCAAAAGCTGATGGATCATTTTTAAATGTTGTTATTCATCCTGACGCGGATGATGTATCAGCAACTACCCGATATGGTAGAGAAGCACAATCTTCTAAATTTTTAAACACTTTATCAATTATTCCAGAATTGATGATGTACAAAGATAAGATGGTAATTCATGGTGAACTTTTAATTAAGAACACTGATGGGTCTATTATGGATAGAGCTAAAGGTAATGGACAGATCAATAAGTTCAATAAGAGAAAAAATACTTGGATAGAATTGCAAAATAAATTAGCTAAGGCAAAAACATCTAAAGCTAAAGAGAAATTAGAAAGAGAAATGGAGGACGCTCATGCAGAGTGGTTATATATTTCTAAAAATCTCGTTTATGAAATATGGGACATTTTACCATACGAAGATTGGATGAATTTAGAATGTTCTAAATCAACAATTGATCGATGGGTTGAAGTAACTAACATGTTTGGTGAATACAATCAATATATTAAACAAGCGGATACTGATATAGGTAATTGTGAATTACGTTTAATTGATGCTAAGATTGTTTATGATGATGAAGAAGCTATGGAATTTTACCAGGAACAATTAGATGCTGGTTTAGAAGGTATGGTAATTAAAAATCTTGCTGCAACATGGGAACATGATACAAACAGACAAGGTATAATCAAGTTAAAAGATTTTAAAGAAAATGATTTTATTATTGTTGGTTATGAAATGGCTGATGAAGATTCAACTTTTGTTGGAGGAATAGGTTCATTGATTATGGAATCATCTGAGGGAACTATCAAAGTAAATGTTTCTGGAATGAAGAGACATGAACGAGGTTTAGAAAGAGTTGATGAAAATGATTCATCTCGTGGATTGCAAGTTATTGATGGGTTCGATTTTGATCAGTTTACTGGTAAAGTTGCTGCTGTTAAATATAATGAGATGTCTTTAAATAAACAAGGTGGATATAGTTTATTTCTGCCAAATGTTTTAGAGATTAGAGATGCATCTGATAAGTCATTTCCGGATGATTTTGAAAAGATTAAGAAGACTGCTAAATTTAAAGGATAGTTATGAATAAGCAAAATATTAAAGATACTTTTGATATCTTATCAGAAACATGTTACCGAAAGATAATTTCGGTTTCGGTTTCTCCTGAAATTAAAGAAGTTATAGAAAACAATAAAAAATATTTTACTAAACTTCGAAGACTTGATATTATAGTTGTTGAGGATAATGGTGAAGAGTTTTTCACTGTCGATGAAGAACCGCCTATTTTTGACGACGATTATAATGTTATAAATAGAATACGATCAATTTAAAGGATAAACGTTGGAAATTCAAAAATACAATTCTGTAACTTTAAAAGTTACAGAAGAGGAATTGCAAATGTTAAACGATTTAAATTTTGAAGCATATGAAGATGGTGATATGATATGGGACAATATTGCATTACCAGACTCGGAAAGATATAAAGAGATGCAACAAGATTTAATCCAGTGTGATTATATACAAATTATTTTAAAGGATTAATATGCAGTTTAAAAAACTCAGTGAAAAGAAAACGATTCGTTCAAAAGACAGTTTTAATTTGAAGTGGACTGGTAGTGCAACGTTACGAGCCACTAATTTAGGCAATTCATACATTATAAAAGTTTTAACAGTTATCAATTCATCTTCGGGTATCAACTTAGGAAATTTTGGCATATATTATCTTAAAAAAGGTACTTGGAGATATTTAGCAGATGGTTATGATATCAATAATGATATCATGGATAAATATAAAATGCATACATATGATAGTATTGAGCTAGCGTATGAACATTGGTTTAATTTATGCATTGATTATGTTAAAGATATTGAGGACGGACTATAATGAAAAATAAACCATGGGAAGAAGATCCTTCCGAATTATTAAAAACACAAGATACAGATGCTCAACATTGGGCACAGTCGTTTATGTCTAGAATCGAACAAGGATTCTTTACTAAAGAAGAAATTGATGAATCATTAATGATTAGTTGGTTTGCAAATGCGATTGAAAACGCTAAAGACGCTGAAGGAAGAAGATGAAGAAGATGAAGAAGATGAATAATATAACTATGCAAATGATTTTTTGTATTGCAGTTATGGGAACTGATGATGAGTCTGAATCTAACGATTGGTTTGATACATATAAAAAAAAATTAAATGGTAATGGTAATTTTCACATTATGATGGAACAATTAAACAATCTATTAGAAAAAGATGTGACAATAATTGAGTATATGAATATTCTTTTTAATGAAAAACAGTCTGAATATTTAGATAAATTAGTACTTGGTGAAAATACTTTAGATGAAATCTTAGAAAATTTAAGAAAACTATAATGGAGGCTAAATTTTTACGTAAAGTAACCGAAGATAATCTACAAGAATATATCGAATTTGAACCAACTCTAAAAGTTATATCAACAGGAGATGAGGTTGTTGCTATAACACACGATGATTCAGGAGTTATATGTGAAGATGATTACGGAGCATGTTTATATGAACATTCCGAATTAGAATATTTAGAGGATGTTAAAAAGATTTATTTAAATTGTAAATAAAAGGACTATATTATGAATGGTTTTGAATTGATAATTTTATCAATTTTATCTGCTATGGTTAGTTATAAATTGACACGAGAATTAATGGAGCGAAGATGACAGATGAAATGAAAATAATATTTAATGATATTAGACAAGAGAAAATGGAAGAATATCGTTTAGATGCTTTACGTGATGAAGCGTGTGAGCGAGATGATGAATGTTATGATGAAGAAGATTATGATGAAGATTCAGAAGATGAATATGATTATGATGCAGATTCAGAAGATGAATATGATTATGATGCAGATGACTGCTCAGATGAACTTTAATTTAAGGAATTTATAATGGATAAAGAAGATTTTTATGAAATGTTAATAGCATTCGCAAAAGCAACAAAAGAGTCATACGTCGGTGAAACAAAAGTTTTTGATGTAATTTTGGAAAGTTTAGATTATTCCGAAAGTGATAAAGAACAATTTGAGGAAATGACATGAAGCCTTTAGGTATTAGTCCTCAATCGGAATTAATGTCTGCTATGTCTGCTATGAATATGAGAGAAGATGATGGTGAACACAATGTTTATTTTACAGATATGTATGATACAGTAAAAGCTGCTCATAATATCTGTTCAAGTAATATGATGCATCCTGAAAAGAATGTTTTATTGATAGCAATTGAACATTTAAAAACTAATAAACTTAACGAAAAACACGAGTTATTAAAACATGCTATTGAACATATTGAATCAGCAATTGATGCAATTGATGCAATAGATTCAAAAGCATGATGGAATTTACAGAGTTATTTCTATATTAACTCTGAATTTACAATAAGGAAAAAGAATGGATTTTAGAATAGTACAGAACGCCGTGCAGAACGGATGGGAAACAGATGAGTGGAATTTTGATAATATAGATTTTAAAGATATTGAATCATATGTTGTTTTTGATAAATTATCAAATGAATTAATTCTTGACATATACGAAAATACATATAAGTCAGATTTTATGGAATACATATTTAATAATAAAGGTCGATCAGATGATACAAAAATTTGGTTACTTGAAATATTAGAAGGTGATTGGGAAGATTTATATAAAATAATTCAAGAAGAAAGAAATGTATATGAATCAACTGTTGACGACATGTCTCAAGAATTGTGCGGAAAATATCTTTCGTTGATGGAAGATAATCCACATTATGATTCAGATAAAAAATGGAAAGAATATTTTACAAAGTGTGCTATGTCGATAAATGATTATATTTACGATGCTATGAAAAAAGATAATTTAGGTTCATTAACAGAAAGTGATGCTAAAGATTTCTTTGATCAACAAGTATCTATGTTATCAATGGATATATTACTTAGTGAAGGATGTCGAAATTTCTTTGACGAGTATCCTGAAACTGATATGGGAATGATCTATGCTAAATCATATGATGAGAAGATTAATTGTTTTTCGGAAATGTTAGAAGCAAATGATTACGATGAAGAGTTAATAAAGTTTTATGTTGATCATTCATATGGTATATATGAAGAAACGATCGATGATAAAATGATCATGGCTGGTTATAGAATAGCAGAGAAAGAGTATGTTAAAGAAGATAGACGAAATAATCGTATATCAACAGATGATGCTAAGCAATATATAAAAGAGAATGATTTTGATGTGGATATTCAAGTGAATTCTGGAAATATTGGTTTAGAAGATATGTCTTTTGATCATATATATATTAATGGTAAATTACAAGGAGAAACTAGTGAAATGAATCATGGTGGTAATGTGAAAGCATGGATTAGTGGAAGAGACTTCGGTGACAATAGAATGTCTAAAGATTGGTTTTTAGACACCGTCAATGAATACAAAAAATAAAATAAGAGAGAATAAAATGAATATTAAAAAAGCAAAATATATTACAGGTTTAATTGAAGAGTTGGATGATAGTTATGGTTTTAGATTTGATGATTTTTCAAGAGAATTATCAAATGAGTTTTGGAGAAAAAGTACTCGAGGATTTGATGATGTTTTAGATATCAGTGATAAAGAATATTCAAAAACAATAACGGATTTTTATTACTTTGGTTGTTTAAATCAACATCTTCATGCTGATGGTTCTGAGCATTCAGGACCTGGTGGTTATGATCAATTCTTTAGTGAAATGTTTTTAATGTCTGATGAGTGTCAAGATGATGTTTATGAATTAGATCTTCTTATAATGATGGCAGAACGTTGGACTAAATATATTCCAAGATTTGCTACTAGATTAATGGATCACGTTGCATCAGTTGAATTAACATTGGATAGACAAGAATCGATTAATTCAAATGATCCAGAATATGATGAACTATTTAAAAAGTTTGAAAAAGATTTTAATGGTGATTTAGATGAGGTTTTAGATATTCGCAGCTCTAAAATAGTTTTTCAAAATCCTAGATATGAACAATTAAAAGATATTGATAAAGTTTACGAGAAGACTAGAGAACTCATAAATATATTTAATGATTCTGATTTAGGTGATATTTTATTAGCATCAGTTAAAGAAGAATTATCTAAAGTTGAAGATCGTAAAGAGATTCAATTAAATATTTGTGGAAATGTTCCAGAAACAGGAAATGGTGAATATTTACACTATGTTGAGAAAAAGCATCCGAAGACAAATCTTAATAACATTATTGAATTAGTAGATGAATTAATTAATGGAGACAAGGATACATTAGTTGTTTATACTTGCTGTGATCATGTTGTTAATTATATTAGATACGCGGTTAATCAAAAAGATATCTTCCTAGAAAATGATATATTAGTTTATTTTGATTCAAAAAATAATGGAACAGGTCATACTATTACAAGTTCAGGTAAGATTGACCCTATATTAGATGATGGATTTTATGATGCGTCTTTAAAATATATATTCAAGTTAGAGACAAATGAACTGTGATTGGTCAGGATTATGTTCAAACGATACATATGAAGAGAAATATCACAAATATGGCAAAACGATCTTTATCGATAAAGATCGAAAAGTATATTCGAAAAGTACTTACGACGGTTTACAAAATTATTTAGATAAATTAAAGGATAAATAATGGATGAAGAGTTTAAAATATTTGATTCAGAAGATTTTTATATGACATTTGATGTATCTGAATACGAAGATGATGAAGATAATACGCATACTGAAACAGAATGGGATCAAGATTTATATGATGAATCTTTAGAAAGAGTTTCTAAAGTATATGATGCGTGGCGAGGAGAGGATTGTATTATAAAATATGCCGCGAGCGCTAATGGGTGGAGAGGAACATCTGAAGGTATTCAATATTTAGATACTCCTGATCTTAAAGACTTAATTGCTTTAGGATGTGATGGAGACACCTTAAAAATCTTTTTTGATAAAGATCAGTATATGTTAGCTATGATGCATCATGATGGTACAAACTATTATTATGTATCAAAAATTGATATGAATCTTTCAAAAAAGGTTTTAATGGAAGAAGCACACACAGCAGCTGATTGTAATTGTGGATATGATTTATCAGAAATTCTTGAAAGAATGGCTGATCATTTGTATGTATCAAATGCAACAAAGCAAGATTTATTAGACGCAATTCGCGAATCAATTTAAGGAATTATAATGAGTAAATATATAGATTTAAGAAATAATCAACCGGAGTTAAATGTTGTAGATAAAGCAAGAGAAGTTATATTTACAACAATAAGTTGCATGTGTGATAATGAACATAGAATTACTTTTCGTAAAAACGATTCAGGTGATTTTAGAATGAGTGGTGGAGGTTCAAGTTTAAGTAATTGGCAATTTGAAGATCCAATTGATGATATCGAATGGGCAGCAGATTCTCAAAATTGGAAAACTGTAATTCGAATGATTAATGCATCAACATCTGCTATAAGTGCAGTCAAGTCAAGATAATGCATAGAGTTATAATGTATGCGGATACTTCGGATGAAGGATTGCAAAAATTAGAAGATGATTTAATCGAAGAAGAATTTACAGAGTTTGATTTGGATTGGTTATCATGGCAATTAGATCATCCGGCAATTTCTAGAGATGCTGCATGGAAGATTATATTCTTCTTAATAAATAGTGATAAAATAACATTACTAACAGGAGATGTTAACGATGCTAAAAATGAACAAGAGACAACTAAAGAAACGGAATAAAAAGATTCATAATAATATCCTTAGTTTCATTCCATATGAAATTGAATCTAAGGTTTTTGGAAGCGGATATTTCATTTTTGAATTTGAAGAAGCTGGTGTTTGCTGGTTCTATTTAAAGAATTTTCCAAAATGGAAATTTGGAATATGGTTAAACAATGAAGAAGGAACTGGTTATGAAATATTTGGACAAGGAATTGCATCTATTGATAAATTCAAACCAAGTGCTTCTGTTATAAGCACCGATGATATAAATGAGTTTGTTGATGATTTATATATATTAGATGCAACACTTAACGGTGAAGATACAAAGTTCTCTGGATATGTTGGAGAAGATAATATCAATGAAGCATATGATAGAGAAGTTCAGAAAATAAATGATTATAGATTAGATAAAGTTAATTTTATGATTTTAAAATTTAATGATGATAATGAATTTATTCAATTAAGATTAGTTGATAGAAATTCTAAAACATGCAGCATAAGTCCAAGATATTCAATTAATGTTCATGTGTCGCCAGAATTAGATAATATAGATGAAAGCATCTATGAATCTTATATATATCTTCAAGACGCATTTGATGCAATTGGACTAATGAATGAAGATGTTGATAAATTTAATGTTGATTCTTATATTTTTGATTACTTTGGTGATGAGCTAAAAGGTAGGAAATTCTACACTTGGCAGCAAAAACAATATAAGTGGAAAGATTCATATGATGATCACCTAAATTATCAATATGATTTTTATGTTCGAGAATATGATGTAATAGAAGCAGAGTTAACTATGTTTATACACACATTAACGGATTCAGCATACAATGATTCAGATGAAATTTTTTATGCTGTACACAAGAGATATACTGAGAGTAAATTAACATATAATGTTGGCTATGCTAAAACTTTAAGTTTTAACCAAGCTAGAAAGAATAGAAAACAATCACAAAAAGAAGGTAAATAATATTATGAAAAGAACACAAAGATTAGATAAGAATTTCCAAAACGAACTTAACATGTTACATATAGCTGCAAATTTAGAGTTACCTGAAGATGATAAAGGTTGTCATCTAGCATCTGTTATTGGATATGAAATGGGTTGGACTGGTGTTCATGAAGATAATCAGAATGTTATTGAAATGTTAGAATATAATGACTATTCTGATGATCAGAAAGAAGCACTTAGTAATGAAGGTATTGATCAAGCTCCATATTTAACGTTTGCAAATTTAAAAATTGCTAAGAGATTAATTTTTAATGTTAAAGGTGTTTTAGCAAATAATGATAAATGTGGAACTAATTTGGAAAAAGAAGCAATTCTTATAATGATTAAAAAGTTTAAAGCAGGTGAGTATGGTGATTCAAATGTGTAAAAAGATAAAAACAAATGAGGATCGCATGATCCGTATACAACATATTGCACAAGAAGCTATTGGATCAGTAAGATCTGTTAGTTTAAAACTAAAAGGTAATTCTTGGAGATGTGTATTAAAGATGCAAGATGGATCACATTTTGACTGCATTGCAGTTACAGATGATTCAGCAATTGAAGCTTGTCGAGGTGTAAAAACTCGACTCAAAAAGATTATAAAAAGATATGAATTCGTATAAGGATTATAAATGTCAAAATTATTTAAGAGATATAAAACAGATAAAAAAGTTCCAACATTTTTAGGAATGGAACATTACTTTGGAGCTCCAATGCTTCTTGCGCAAAATGAGATAGGTAATTGGTATTATATCATTAAAGTTAATTGTAATAGTTTTTATCTATGTGTATATGATCCAGATTCTGATGAATCAATGGGTGGTGAAAAATATGGAAATGAATACCAAGCAGATGAATATTGTTATGATACAATGGTTGAATTATTAACTGTTTTAACCAGTTGTGGATTTGATGACGAAGAACGAGCATATGTTTATAAAAAATGTCGTAAGATGAGAGAGAAATTATGTCAGAAATGATTGTAATATTTATTGTTTTAAACACAATTCTAGTAATTTTAATTGCAGCAGGTGTGGGATTATGGAGAGCTCCTAGGGACCATAATTCATATATTGATTCACAAAAAGTTGGAATAATTATTTTATGGTTAATTGTTCCAACATGGTTCTTATTATTTACAACACAAATCGATAATATAGCTAGAGAGTATCGAGAAGTGCTTGAAATATGTTATGATAATAACATCACAATGGATGTAAAATATAAAGATGACATTGATCAATTAAAGTTAAAACGATTTAAGGATGGTCTATAATGTCTGAACAAGAAGCAAAAATAGAAAAGTTTAATAATACAGAAAGGCTTTTAATAGTTGAAAGATTAACTTCTCAAATTGATGAACAGTTATCTTTGGGTACTATTGACTTAGGTGACTTGATTAAATCAATGGAAATGCTTGGTTTAAAAACTGATAGATTAAGAAACTTTGGTGAAAGATTAGCACAGGTATTTGATAACTTAGATACGATATCTTTGATATCGCAGTTTGGTTATAGCGAACATGATGATAATCTTAGAGAATTTTTAGATAAACAAAAGGAACATGATGAAAGATAATAAATATTGTGTCGAATATTATTCGAATACTTTAGGTGATCAAACTAGATGTTTTTCATCAACAGATGAGAGAGATACATTTCTTATAACATTACATGTTGATCATTTCTATTTGTATATGAAAGAAACAAAAGAAGAAAAGGAAGCAATATGCCAAAAATAGTTAAAATTGAAAAATTGACAAAACAATCAGTTACCACGGCGTTTGAGAGAACTCAAGCAGAGATTATTGAATTAGCAGATAAAGAATTCAATATGATAAAAGGTATTTTAGAACAGATTAATCCAGATGCTTTAGGACCTCTTGAAGCTGGTTTAGATACTTTTAAAAAAAAGATAGACGAGATGTCTGAATTATTTCAGATCAATTTAGAACCATTAAAGGAATAATAATGAGAACTCATTTTGAAGATTCATTTATTTGTATGAAGACTGAAGTTGATCCAATACGAATGTTGCAACGAGTAATTGATTACAATAAAGATCATAAGTTATTAACAGGTATAGAAGAAGCTGAAGAGCTTCATTTAAATATGTTTTTTAGAGATGAGTTTCATGATGGGGAATTAATTTTTAGTACAAGTAATGGTACTGATGATAAATTAGCAGCGATGTTAGTTATTGGAACTTGTATCTATTACGGTATAGAGTACTATTATGATTTTTAAAAGTAAGGGTAAATTCACAAAAGAATTTGTAAAAGAAATTCTTGGAATCGAAACAGATGAAATTGAAATTACAAAAGATTCTATTGAATATTGGGAACCAACAGCTAATCATGGTGATGGTTTATGGTTGGATTATGATATGGATCATTTCAATAAATTAGTAAAGGAATATTATGCAACTGAAAACGAGTCCTAAATTAGGAATTATCACATTCGAAGAGTTTTTATCACAAGTTGACGAATTTTCAACTTATCCTGGATATGATTTCAAAATGGAAATGATTAAAGAAGAAGATGAATTATTTGGAACAATAACATATTCTCAAGTTAATGGGCAATTGCAATTAAAAAACAAAGCTAATTTAATTTTGATTTTTTGTATGATACTAAAACGTTTTAAATATGAGATACCCAAAATTAATTATATGTCCCTTATAGATGATATTGACTTTGATGCATTATATGTTCAAAATATAAATTCTGTAAATTATATGATTTCTTATCACGCTATAACAGTTGGTAAAGTATTAGATTATCAGATAATTATAGGCGAAGAAGATGCGTTTGGAAATATTTTAAATAGATAAAGGAATATTATGGAAGAGAAAGTAAGTAGTATATTAGAATCTTCAATGGAAGATATAGTTAAAGAAGCAATCACTAAGGTTGATATTGAAGGTATCTTTGTGAAGCAAATTAACCATGTGGTTGAGAGAATTGCAAATGACATGTTTAGTTCATATGGACCTTTTAAAGATTCATTAGATAAAAAACTAAAAGAAGCTATTGATATCAATATTGATAAGATTAGTGTTCCCGAATTTGGAAACATTGCTGTATCATTAATTGATGCAGAGTTCTCAAAGATTGAACGTAAAGAAGAAAAGCGTTTAGGTCAAATGATTACTAAACGTATTACAGAACTAACAAACACAGATTCATCAACTCTAAAACTTGGAGAGATACAGAAAATTTATTATAAGGTAATGTTTGATGAATTTATTAAACACACAATAGATTGTTCATGTGAGACTGATTTTAACTCCGATGATGAAGGTAATGTATTAGATTATATGTTGGAACTTTCGGAATATAATACTGAGTTTGAGTGTAATTTAACGTTTGTGGAGAAGTCTATGAATTGGGGCAGTGACTGGAAAGCATGTTCTACAAATATTGGAATGTCTTTTATGAGAGGTTCTAAAATTCAATATGAGCTTATTGTTAAACTTGATCGAGTTCGTCAAAAAGATGAAAAATATAATGATGATGATTACTGGAGAGAAGGTGTTGATAATCATTATAAAATAACAGATGTTTTAATTAATGGTAAATCTGTTAATGATGGTGGTTCAATTTATCTTAAAGGATTAGATTATGAACTAGAAGAGAAATTTGCATCTATGTTTTTAAACGGTGCTTTATTAGATTGTAATAATCTAGAGGAGTTTGAACATGAGAGTGATTAAAGAAAAGAAGCTATAATGACTTTACCAGAGCTCAGAATAAGCGATTTAACTAAGGTATTAGGCAATTACTATTACTTATCAACTAATGGTATATTTAATTGTTTCTTTGTTAGACTGCGCGTTAATGAGTGCGACTCTGATATTGATCCAATCTCTTTAAAAGAGATGCTTACAGACCTTAGCAATAGAGTTGCTTTTGGAAATAATTTTACATCAATTGCTGATTGTTTAAAATTACCAAACAATATGGTTCAGGAAGCGAAAGCTTTAGATTTAGAATTATACAACGCGTTTAGGAGTTAATATGCATATAGATGAATGGTTAGATGAAAGAATAATGACGGAGGTCGATGATGATGAAAAGTATGCTGTTGCATTCTTTTTCCTTATTGGTATGTCAGCCGTTGACACTTGGACCATAGCTCCAATTATGAAACATCATAAACTCTTTTGTACTTATAAAGATAAAGTATATAGAATCACAGGATCATCTACTATGGGTGATGTATGGATTCATGAAGATTTTACAAAAGATACTGGTTATCTTTTAAGAGTTAATATATTAGATTGTAGTAATTTTAGTCCAGATGAGTATATAATCGATGTTAAAAGAAATCGTCCAGATGAGAAATTTACAGTATATGATGCAAGTATTGATTTATTAAAACTTACTGATTCTCAACGAGATGGAATTCGACAATTACTGTTAGATAATGATATGGAAATATATGAAGACGAAACTGGTGATTTCATTGAGCAATGTGAAGAATATAATTTTCTTATATATGATGAACCTAATTGGACTCTTTCAAGAGCGCCAGAAAATGAACTAGAAGTTATTACATACAAGAAATTTAAAAAATTATTAAAGGAGAATAAATGAAAAGAATAATGCGAAATACTGATTTAGAAGTAGGTAAGAATTATATAGTTAGATCTAAAACAAACGGTTCAAATCCAAATTATAAACCTGTTGCAGAAGTGACAATGGTAAAAGAATTGTCTGGAATGAAAGTTATTTTTGATCGAATGTGGGCAACTAATGATAATAATCAAGCACTTGATCGATATAAAATTTATGGTCCTATTGACCTAGACGAATTAATTGAACCTATACAAATGTTAGATAAAGATATTTTTATGGAAAAAATTAATGCTCGACCAGAACAGTTTTTAATGACTAAAAAAAGATTTGGCGAAGCATTTGAGGTGTTTGAAAAAAGTTTTCCATTTACAGACGATAAACCATATTATGATATAATAGTGCTTCAAGATAATAATGTTTGGTCTCAAGCTCAAGTTATTGGAAAATCATTAACTGGTTATTTATTATTTGCTGGTTGGTATATTGGAGGATGTTTAGACGTTAAAGATTATATGACACTAGATGAATTTAATGAAATTAGACCTCATAATTATGGTTATGGTACAACAATGTTGAATGTTCCAGTAAAACATTCTGATATAGAAAATATAGAATCTTAAGGAGATTATTATGGAAAGAAATATAAGCAATGCATCATATGCAGCAGCAGAGAAGTTAAAAACGTTTGATAAAAGAACATTATTAGTTCATGTTAGTCATAATGATATGGATGGTTTTGGATCAACTCACGTTGTGAATAAATTCATGCCT
>Ga0256824_10000245_pt1 | contig 19828 bp, 19 predicted proteins | sample CV67metaG_FD_191570 | JGI IMG/M metagenome (GOLD analysis project Ga0256824, IMG submission 191570) | Hydrothermal vent microbial communities from East Pacific Rise, Pacific Ocean - CV67 | ecosystem: Environmental > Aquatic > Marine > Hydrothermal vents | place: Pacific Ocean: East Pacific Rise...
AAAATTTAGCTCTAAATTTTCATATTTAGTAAAACTACCATCAGCTATAAAACTATGAGTAAGCCATTTATCTGTTAAAAAATTAAACTCTTTAACATCCTCAATAAAAATCTTATAATCCCCAGTTATTAAATCATCATATAACTGATAATTAAGATTCTTTATATCTAATTTTAACAATGATGATGTATCTAAAGATAAGTCTGTTAAGATTCCGTCACTGTTTAATTTACTTTCTGAATTAAAATTAAAAGTTGTTTTAGGCATTTTAGTTTTAAATTTATACAAATTAGTTAGAGTTTTACTATTAAACACACCATTATTTACTTTTGAAGTAAGTATAGTTTTAGATTTATCTACTTTTATATTTAAACTTACATTTCCATCAGCATAATTTGGTTGGTTCAATACAAAAAGAGTATCACTTAAGTTCAAATTATCTATAGTTAAATTTAATGACTTAAACATAAATTCTTCAAACTCTACTAAGAATCTTGTATCTGAATTAGAAGATATACCTTTTCCACTAACGGCTAAACTTTTTTTATCACCATTAACTACACCGCTAAATTTAATTTTATTTGTTAAATTTAATTTAGATAACCTCATATTCTCTATATCAAATTTTACAATTCCATCAATATTTTTTAAACTTAAGTTTTTAAAATCAAAATCAATATTTAGCTTTCCATCAACATACTTTTTTTTATTAAAACTATATAAAATTTTAGCTATATTTATATCTCTAGTTTTTAAAAAAAATCTTATAATTTTAAATTCATCTAACTCTACATGATAAGAAGAATTACCACTAGCAAAATTGCTTTCACCATCAATCTCCATATTTTTTAAATCACCATTTATGAAACCTCTACTATTTAAAACTGTTCTCATTTTAAAAGATTCTAAAGAGTTTAAATTCATTTTATATTTAGCATTAAACCTTTTAGTAAAAAGAGAATAATTACCTTCTATTTTTATTGTATTTTCATTATTTATACTTAAAAAAAGTTCAAATTCATTTATATTTAGTAAAAACTCATTTAGTTTAATATCTATATTAAACTCTTTAACCATCTCTTTTTCTAAAACTGGCTTAACAAAAGAGTTACCAAAAGGTGTAAATAAAAAAACATATAAAAGTAAAAAAGTTACAACAAAAAAACTAATAATAGATATTATTACTTTCATAAATACCTTCCTAATATTTTAATTGGTGAAGTATATTACTTGATTGATTAACATCATATTTAATAATAAATATATATGTAAATTATTATGTTACATTATTACCCAATTCCATAACTCAAAGTTTACTTAATAAATTCTATTAACATTTAAAATAAGTTTTAAGCATTATAGAGTTACTATGAAAAATGTTAATGGACACCTAAAAACAAAGTTGGGAATAGCAACTTGATTTATGGTTCGCTATTCTCAATAAATATTTATTCAATAGGAGAAAATATGTCACTTTCAAGAAGAGAATTTCTTAAGAGTTCAGCAGCAGCATCTGCAGCAGCAGCTATTGGTATGACTGTACCAGCAGAGTTAGAAGCAGCAGCAGCTAAAGCTGAAAGCAGTTGGAGATGGGATAAAGCAGCTTGTCGTTTCTGTGGTACTGGTTGTGGTATCATGATGGCTACAAAAAATGGTAAAATTGTTGCCGTTAAAGGGGATCCAGCAGCTCCAGTAAATCGTGGTCTTAACTGTATTAAAGGTTATTTTAATGCTAAAATTATGTACGGTGCGGATAGACTTACTCAACCACTTTTAAGAGTTGATGCTAATGGTAACTTTGACAAACATGGTAAATTTGCTCCTATATCTTGGGAAAGAGCTTTTGATGAGATGGAAGTTAATATCAAAAAAGCACTTAAAGCAAGTGGTCCAGAGGGTGTAGCAGTATTCGCTTCTGGTCAATACACTGTTATGGAAGGTTACGCAGCTCAAAAAATGATGAAAGGTGGATTCCGTTCAAACGCTATCGACCCTAATGCTCGTCACTGTATGGCATCAGCTGTTGTTGGTTTTTACCAAACTTTTGGTATTGATGAGCCTTCTGGTTGTTATGATGATATTGAATTAACAGATACTATCGTATCTTGGGGTTCAAATATGGCAGAGATGCACCCTATTCTTTGGTCTCGTGTAACTGATAGAAAACTTACAGACCCAGATAGAGTAAAAGTTATAAATATCTCTACTTATAGACACAGAACTTCAGATTTAGCTGATGAAGAGATTATCTTCACTCCAAATACTGACCTTGCTATGTGGAACTATATTGCTAGAGAGATTGTATATAACAATCCTGAAGCTATTGACTGGGATTTCGTTAAGAAACATATAGTTTTCTGTGCTTCACCTGTAAATATGGGTTATGGTTTAAGAAGAGCTGGTGAAAAATCTATTACACCAGTAAGAGCTGATGGTTCAGCTGGTAAATACTCTGCTAAAGAGATGGAAACTATTAATCAAGAGATGAAACATGTTGTTTCAGCTGCAGAAGCTCCTGCTCTTAAACCTTATGGTTATAAAGAGGGTGATGTTATGGTTAACAAACCAGCTGGACTTAAACATTGGCACATCACTTTTGAAGAGTATAAAAAATTCTTAGACCCATATACACTTGATTATGTAGCTAAAGTTTCTAAAGGTAACCCTGATGAAGATATTAATGAGTTTAAAAGAAAACTTCAATTATTAGCTGATTTATACATTGAAAAAGGTAGAAAAGTAGTTTCTTTCTGGACAATGGGTATGAATCAACATACTCGTGGTACTTGGGTAAATACTTTATCTTACAATGTTCACTTTATGCTTAACAAACAAGCTGTTCCAGGTTCAGGTGCGTTCTCACTTACTGGTCAACCTTCTGCTTGTGGTACTGCTCGTGAAGTTGGTACATTCTGTCACCGTTTACCTGCCGATTTAATGGTTAAAAACCCTAAACACAGAAAACATACAGAAGAGAGATGGAAGATTCCACACGGAACTCTAAACCCAGTTGGTAACCAACACATTATGAAAATCCACCGTGATATTGAAGATGGTGTTGTTAAATTTGCATGGGTAAATGTTTGTAATCCTTACCAAGATTCAGCATCTGCTACTCACTGGATTAAAGCTGCTCGTGAGATGGATAACTTTATTGTAACTTCAGACGGATACCCAGGTATCTCTGCTAAAGTTTCTGACCTTATCTTACCATCTGCTATGATTTATGAAAAATGGGGTGCTTATGGTAATGCTGAGCGTCGTACTCAACATTGGAGACAACAAGTTCTTCCAGTAGGTGATGCAATGTCAGATACTTGGCAATGGGTTGAGCTTTCTAAACGTTTTACTGTTAAAGATGTATGGGGTTCAGCTCCTCTTCGTGGTGGTAAATCACTTCCAGATGTTAGAAAAGCAGCTTATGCAATGGGCTATACAGATGATACAACTATGTTTGAGATTCTATTTGCTAACAAAGAAGCTAAATCTTATAAAATAGATATGGACTCTTTCCCTCAAAAAGGTTATGATAACTCTGAATGTAATGGTGATAGCAGAAATGTTGTTGGTTCAGATGGAAAAGTTTTCAAAGGTTATGGATTTATGATTCATCAATACCTTTTTGAAGAATATGCTTCATTTGGTCGTGGTCATGGTCACGATTTAGCTGACTTTACTACTTACCATAAAGTTCGTGGACTTAAATGGCCAGTTGTTGATGGTAAAGAAACTCAATGGAGATTTAACTCTAAATATGACCCGTATGCTGCTAAAGCAAATAAACAAGCTGGAACTCATAACTCTCACGCATTTTATGGTCCACTAGCTAAGAACCTTCTTCAAGGTAACTTAATGGGTCCAGATAAATCGTTAGGTAAAAAATCTCTTAAAAATAAAGCAAAAATCTTTGCTCGTCCATATATGGAGCCACCAGAAGTACCAAATGCTGAGTATGATACTTGGTTATGTACAGGTCGTGTACTTGAACACTGGCACTCAGGAACTATGACTATGCGTGTACCTGAACTATACCGTGCTGTTCCAGAAGCTTTATGTTATATGCACCCACAAGATGCTAAAGACAAAGGTCTTAAACAAGGTGGACTATGTTGGGTTGAATCTCGTCGTGGTAAAGTAAAAGCTCGTGTTGAAACTCGTGGTAGAAATAGACCTTCAAGAGGTTTAGTATTTGTTCCTTGGTTCGATGAAAAAGTATTTATAAACAAAGTTTGTCTTGATGCGACTTGTCCTCAGTCAAAACAAACAGATTATAAAAAATGTGCTGTTAAAATTTACAAAGCATAATTTTTAAATAAAAAGGTAAGGGAAGTATCGTTTTGAGCGAAAACAGACCTAAAATAAAAAAAAATAAAAAACAACCAATAAGTGATAGAAGAAGATTTATTCTTAACATGGCACGAGGCTTAGGTCTTGCTGCTATGAGTGGCTTTGTTTGGAGTGCTTACATTGATGAAGCTACAGCTTCTCAACTGTTACTAAGACCTCCAGGAGCTTTAAAAGAGGAAGATTTTCTTAAGACTTGTATTAAGTGTGGACTTTGTGTTGAAGCTTGTCCATACGATACGCTATTACTAGCTAAACCAGGTGACCATAAACCTTTAGGAACTCCTTATTTTGTTCCTAGAGATGTTCCTTGTTATATGTGTCCAGACATACCTTGTGTTCCAGTTTGTCCAACTGGAGCATTAAACGAAGAATCTGTAACAACTAATGGAGAGCTAGATATTAATATAGCCGATATGGGTTTAGCAGTTATTGACGATGAAAGCTGTATAGCTTTTTGGGGTATTCAATGTGATGCTTGTTATAGAGCTTGTCCTCTTTTTGGGACTGCTATAACTATTGAGTATGAGAAAAATAGTAGAACTGGTAAACATGCTTTTATGAAACCTATTGTACATGCCGATACTTGTACAGGATGTGGGTTATGTGAAAGAGCATGTGTAACTGAAAAACCAGCAATCTTTGTGCTTCCTAGAGAAAATGCAACAGGAAAAGCTGGTGATTACTATATTAAGGGTTGGGATAAAAATGACGAAAAGCGTTTAGAAAATGCTAAAGAAATTAAAACCAAAACTGAACTTAGTAAGAAAAGTGCTATGGATTCTTTAAATGATGGTCTGGGGGATTTATACTAATGGGAACATTATGGAATAATTACAGATATACTATTTTAAGAAGATTTGTACAAATCGGTTTATTAGTTCTATATTTTGGAGCTAATGCTTGGGGATGGACTATCCTTATGGGGAATCTTAGTTCATCAATATTTTTAAATATTATACCAATGAGTGACCCTTATGCAGCATTACAAATGTTTGCTGCTGGTGCTGTTTTAACAGTAGATTTACTTATTGGTGTTGGTGTGATTACTTTGTTATATCTACTTATAGGTGGTCGTGCCTTTTGTAGTTGGGTTTGCCCTATAAATATGGTAACAGATTCAGCAAATTATTTAAGAAAGAAACTAGAGTTAGATAGAGTTCAAGGTGTTAAACAACCAGCATCAAGAAACATTAGATACTGGGTTTTAGCACTAAGTTTAGTTATATCATTTATTATGGGTGTAACAGCTTTTGAATTTATATCACCAATTTCAATGGCTCATAGAGGGATTGTATTTGGCTTAGGTTTTGGTTGGGCAGCGATGCTTATTATTTTTCTTTTTGACCTATTTGTACTAAAAAATGGCTGGTGTGGGCATATATGTCCACTCGGTGGATTTTATTCCATCTTAGGTAAATTTAGTTTAATTAGAGTACACCATATAGAAGAAAATTGTACTTTATGTATGAAATGTAAAGATGTGTGTCCAGAGAAACAAGTGTTACATATGATAGGTAAAGAGAGTTTACCTATACTGTCTGGAGAGTGTACAAACTGTGCCAGATGTATAGAAGTATGTGATGATGATGCCTTAAAGTTTTCTATAAAAAGCTTAGCACAAAACAAAAAAACGGGAGAGTAAAATGAAATTAATAAATACAATAACAATTGGTTTATTCACTGCAACACTATTATTTACTGGTTGTAATGATAGTACTAAACCAGTAACAAAAGAGATTGTAAAACCTACAATTAGTGAAGAATCTTTAGGTCTTAGAAAGACTAACTTATATGTTGAAGAATCTGAAACAACTGGTCATAAAGCAAACTATTCAACTACATATACTGGTAGTGGTCATAAAATTAAAAGAGCATTTCAAGATGCTCCACCAATGATTCCTCATGATGTTGAGGGTTTATTACCAATTACTATTAACAACAACCAATGTCTTGGTTGTCATATGCCAGATGAAGCTAAAAGTATGGGTATGGGTGCTACACCAATCCCTAGTTCTCACTTCTTAGATATGAGACCTAAACATAACTTTGATGGTAAACAATTTAGTAAAGCTATTGATAATATGAAAAATGAAACTTCAATCAAAAAATCTAAAAAACTTTATGGTGGAAGATTTAACTGTTCACAATGTCATGCTCCTCAATCTGGAGAAGATTTAGCTGTTAAAAATACTTTTGAAGCTGATTTCACAAGCCCAGATGGTGCTAGTAAATCAAGCTGGAGTGGTTCTAAACTTATGGAAGGTTTAGATACTATTCACGGTAAATAATTAGCTGTGGAAAGAAGAGAGCTTTTTAGCTTTCTCTCTTCCTCACTAAAAGGTGAGAAGATAGAGAAAGAGATAATAATTCGTCCACCCTACTACAAAGATATAAATGCGTTTGATACAGAGTGTCAAAATTGTGACGGCAAATGTGCCACTTTGTGCCAAGAGCAAATTATAATTATTGGTGAAGACAAAACACCTAGACTTGACTTTTCAAAAAGTGGTTGTAGCTATTGTGATGATTGTGCTACTGCTTGTGAATTTGATGTACTTCAAGTTGAACATAGAAGAATCATAGATGCTGGGATTCGAATAAACGAATCTAAATGTCTAAGTTGGCAAGGTGTTATGTGTTTTTCTTGTAAAGACCCTTGTTTAGATGATGCCATAGATTTCAAAGCGATGTTTATGCCAACAATAAATCAAGAAAAATGTACCTCTTGTGGTTTTTGTATTAGCAGATGCCCAAGTGATGCCATAGATATAAAGGTTTTAAATTCATGAAAAAAATATTTCTTTTACTTATGTTAATAAGTTCACTTTTTGCTAAGCAAATTCAACATCCAACTAATTCATTTACATCAAGTGGTGCTGTTATAGATATTGTTTATAAAAATGGAAAATTATATAGTGCTACAGATGCTAGTTGTGTTGATGTTTTTGATATTAAAACTCAAAAACTTTTAGAAAAAATAAAAGTTGAAAAAATCATAGACTTTATGGGTGATAAAATTGATTCAAAAGTTTACTCAATAGATTTAATTAAAAATAAAATTTTACTTTTATCTTTAGGAAAACATGGAGCAAGAAGAGTTCACATATATGAAGATAAAAAACTAAATTTAGTTTTACCTTACACAAAATCTTTATATATAGCAAAAGCTAAATTTTTAGATGAAAACAATATTTTACTAGGTTTACTTAGTAATGAACTTGTATCTTACAACATTAAAACTCAAAAAGAAAATTATAGAATCCAAGTATCACAATCAAAATTTTCTGATTTTAAATTGAACGAAGATAAAACAAAAGTAGTAGTAGCAGATGAGAGTGGTAACTTAAAAATTCACAAAACATCTGATGGCTCATTCATAAAAGAACTTAGTGGTCAGAACTTAGATAATGTTTTTCAAGTTGATATTAAAAAAGGAATCATCGCAACAGCTGGACAAGATAGAAGAGTAGTTATCTATAACACAAAATACAATTCATCTTACTATAAAACAGCATCTTTTTTAATTTACAGTGTAGGGTTATCACCTAGTGGTAAAATAGTTGGTTATGCTAGTGATGAAAACAACAATGTCACTCTATTTAACACATCAACTAAAACTAAAATTGGAAAATTTGATGGAAATAGTATGACATTAACAAAGATTCTTTTTATAAATGAAAAAGAATTTTTTGTATCTAGTGATGACAAAATTATAAATTTATATAAATTAAACTAAAGGAAAAACTATGGAATACAATGAATCAGAATTTTTATGTGAAACTCTTGTTCCTGAAGATGAGCTTATTATCTCAAGAACAGATTTAAATGGTTTTATAACATACGCAAATGAAACATTTTGTGAAATAAGTGGTTATGAAGAAGATGAACTAATTGGTAAACCTCATAGTATAGTAAGACATCCAGATATGCCAAGTGAAGCATTTAAAGATTTATGGTCAACTATAAAAGATAAAAAACAATGGGTAGGAATCGTGAAGAATCTTCGTAAAGATAAAGGTTTTTACTGGGTAAAAGCTATTGTATCTGGTGTTCACAAAAAAGGTGAGCTTGTTGAGTACAAATCATTAAGAACTCCAATTAGTTACGAAGAGAAATTAAACCATCAAAAATTATATGATAAAATGCGATTAGAAAATGGTGAAAAAGTTAGAAAAATAATTTACGAATAAAAAGGAAAAAATTATGAATATATCAAGTATAGTAGTTCAAACATTACCAAAGTACCTAGATGAAGTTGTACAAAGTCTTAAAGATTGTGAAGTATGTGATTACCATATGCACGATGAAAAAGGTCGTGTAATTATTACCATAGAGGGTGAAGGTGTATCTGAAGAGTTAAAAAAACTTTCTGTTATAGAGGCTATTCCTCATGTAGCTGCTGCCGATATGCAAATGGCTTACAGTGAAGATGAATTAGATTCTCATATGGAAATTATAAACAATTCAGATGCTGTTCCTAAGATGTTAAATGATGATACTATTGAAGCTAAAGATATAGTTTATAATGGTGATTTAAAGAAAAAAGACCTAGAAGGTTTTGCTAAAACTTTCGATTCTACTGGTTTCAATCCAAATGGAACTAACTAAAAATGGGTGTAATTTTCAACGCAGTTATAAAAGTTGATGAAACTTTAAATTGGTACATAGAATTAACAGATACAGTAGATGGTAGAGTTGAAAACTGTCTAAATATGGATGAATTTTCAAAAAAAGTTGAAGAGCTTGGTTCTGACTATGGTGGAAATATTGACGAAGTTAGATGGAGCAAAGATGACAATGTTTCCCCACAAGCTATGGATGAGATTCGTATGTTAATGGCAGAACAACAAGAAGAGATAGAAAAACTAAAAGCAGAAAATAACTAATGGTTGCTAAAGCTATAAATACAGATACTTACTTTGAAATAGATGAGATTAAAAAACATTTAGAAAATGTTGAGTATATTATTATGGCTGCTCCAGCACCTAGCCATTTTAAAGATACACCTATCCAATTTACTATATTTTTAAACACTCAAGATAAATTTCCTCAAGATGTAAAAGATGCTATTTTAGAGAAATTTTTAGAAGAAAATGGTATCACGAATCCCATTGAAGTTATGAGCCAACTTATGCCTGTTGGTTTTTCAATGAGCCAACAAGATACTCCAATGCCTCTACTTTTAGTAAAGCCTGAAGACCAAAAAAGTATACCCTACTCTGTTATGCATGTTATTGACTTCTTAGCAGATTCTGAAAACTTTTTTGAAGCAAAACAGGAAAAACTAACTGGTTGGAGTTATAGTTACAACTAACCACTAAAGAATCTTTTAAAACAATAACTTTATGTTTAAAATAGAGTTATTGTTTTGTAGTTCCACCCTTTTTAACCTCCCTCATCATAAACACTAGCTACAATTAAAAAAATAATTATATGGACTAAAAAACTATGGGCGAAGAGCAAAAAAAGAAGTTAGAACAACAACTATGGAATATTGCCAATGAGTTAAGAGGCAAAATGAACCCTGATGAGTTTCGTGACTATATACTAGGGTTTATCTTTTACAAATACCTTTCTGAAAAAATAGAAACATTTGCTAATGAACTTTTAGATGAAGATGAAGTTTTATATTCTTACCTAGAAGATACAGAAGATGACAAAGAGTATCTTGAAGCTATAAAAGAAGATTCTATAAATGAACTTGGTTATTTTCTTTACCCTTGGGAACTTTTTCATCAAGTTGCTTTAAGAGGTAACAGCGATACAAATAACTTTATACTTGAAGATTTAACAACTATTTTACAACATATAGAACTATCTACTATGGGGCATGAGAGTGAAGATGACTTTGAACATCTTTTTGAAGACTTAGACCTAACAAGCACAAAACTTGGAAAAACAGAAGATGCTAAAAATAGCTTAGTATCTAAAATACTTTTTCATTTAAACAACATAGATTTTGAACTAAACAACAACGATAGGGATGTTTTAGGTGATGCTTATGAGTACCTTATAGCAAAGTTTGCTAGTGGTGCTGGTAAAAGTGCTGGGGAGTTTTACACACCTCAAGAGGTTAGTAAAATACTAGCTAAAATAGTTACAAACAAAAAAACTAAATTAAAGTCAGTTTACGACCCAACTTGTGGGAGTGGCTCACTACTTTTAAGAGTTGCTAAAGAGGTTGAAAATGTTACTGATTTTTATGGTCAAGAGTTAAACAGAACAACTTACAATCTAGCTCGTATGAATATGATAATGCACAATGTTCATTACAGAAAGTTTGACATAAAACAAGAAGACACACTAGAGAATCCTCAACATTTAGACAAAAAGTTTGAAGCCATAGTAGCAAACCCACCATTTTCTGCTCAGTGGTCAGCAAATAAACTTCATCTTAGTGATGACAGATTCTCACAGTATGGAAAACTAGCACCAAAGTCTAAAGCTGACTATGCTTTTCTTACACATATGATTCACCATCTTGATGAAAATGGAACTATGGCAATAGTTTTACCTCACGGAGTTTTATTTCGTGGAAGTAGTGAGGGGCATATAAGAAAGTACCTCATAGAGGACAGAAACTACCTTGATGCTGTTGTTGGTTTACCTGCTAACATATTTTACTGTACGAGTATTCCTACTTGTATATTGGTTTTTAAAAAATGTCGTGAAGATAGCCAAAATGTACTTTTTATAGATGCTTCAAAAGGTTTTGAAAAAGCAAAGAATCAAAACCACCTAAGAGATGAAGATATAGATAAAATCATAACAACCCTACAAACAAGAGAAACACTAGAGAAGTATAGTTACCTAGCACCTTTAAAAGAGATAGCAGAGAATGACTACAACCTAAACATACCTCGTTATGTAGATACCTTTGAAGAGGAAATTTCTATAAATATAGATGAGATTTCAAAAGAGTTAAAAAGTTTAGATATAGAGATGAAAGACAACGATAGTGAGATAGCAAAGTTTTGTAAAGAATTAGGTATAAGTGAGCCATTTTAATGAAAAAAACAGTAACAGATAGTTATAATTTTAAAGATAGAACCCTTCAAGCCTATGTTACTTTTTGTAGTATGCTGAAAGAGAGGGGGCATTTTGACTTTCACTAAAAAATCTCTTACTATTTTAGAACAGATTGATTCTACAAAATCTAAATACAACATAAATATAACTGATGAAAAATTAGCACATCAATACTTTTCCCATTGCAACTATTATAAACTTCGTGGATATTGGTTGTTTTATGAAGAGATAAGCACTTTAAATATAGATTTTGAAAAAGTTGTTAATCTTTATGAGTTTGATAGAGAATTAAGAAATACATTTTTAAAACATATAGAGAGAGTTGAAAGCTCTATAAAATCAATCTTCACAAATTATCTTACTGTAAAATACGAGGATTCTCATATACATACAAAAGAGCATATATTTGAAAATAAACTTTTTTATCAAAAATCTTACAAACAACTTGTAAGTAGTTTTTCTAAATCTACTGAAATTTATGCTAAACATTTTAAAAAAAAGTATGATGAACCATTACCACCGTTATGGGTAAGTGTAGAGATGATGACATTTGGAGAAATCTCTAAATGGTATAAGAATCTAAATATTAAGGATAGAAAAGAGATAGCCAAAAAGTACAATCTTAAAGAAAGAATTTTAACTACTTTTTTATTTCACTTAACAGAAGTTAGAAATATTTCTGCTCATCATAGTAGATTATGGAATAAAAAACTATCAAAAGGTTTTCAAGTTCCAAGTAATTTAAAAATATATCCTAACGATAATTTTAAAGTTTACCATACAATGATGATGTTAGACTATTTACTTTATCAAATAGGATTTAACAACAAGAAAACTATAATAGATGAGATAGTAGAACTCCTAAATAACTACAATATACCATTAAAATATATGGGGTTTCCAAAAGAAAACACTATAAAAGGTTTGGAGAATATAAAATATGAATAAAACAAATATACCAAAACTTAGGTTTAAAGAGTTTAGTGGGGAGTGGGAAGAGAAGAATTATGGTGATATATATTCATTTTACTCAACAAATTCTTTATCAAGAGATAAATTAAATTATAAAGATGGTGAAGTTTATAATATTCATTATGGAGATATTCATACAAAATTTTCTACTATGTTTAAACTTGAAAATGAATATGTACCATTTATAAATAATGAGATAGATTTATCAAAAATAAAAGAAGAAAATTATTGTCAGATTGGTGATTTAGTTATAGCAGATGCTTCTGAAGATTATGAAGATATTGGTAAAACAATAGAGATTATAAGTTTAAACAAAAAAAGAATATTAGCAGGACTTCATACCTTTTTAGCTCGTCCAAATAAAGAGTATATCTCATTAGGTTTTATTGCTTATTTACTTCAAAATTATCATATTAAAAAACAAATTATGAAAATAGCACAAGGTACGAAAGTGCTTAGTCTTTCTACTAAAAGATTATCTAATGTTAAACTAAACCTACCACAAAAACAAGAACAGCAAAAAATAGCCTCCTTTTTAACTACTATTGATAAAAAGATAGAACAACTTACAAAAAAAGTAGAACTTCAAGAGCAGTATAAAAAAAGTGTGATGGGAAAGATTTTTAAACAAGAGATTAGATTTAAAAATGATGATGGAAGTGAATTTGAGGAGTGGGAAGAGAAGAAATTTAATACATTTTTAAAAAAAACTAATAATATTAAACCTACTGTTATAAATAGAGAAAAATTATTGACAGTTAAATTACATTTAAAGGGTATATATAAAAATAAAAATACAGATTCTTTATCATTAGGAGCAACATATTATATAAGGAAAGAAGGTCAATTTGTTTATGGTAAGCAAAATATTTTCAATGGAGCATTTGGAATTATCCCAAAAAGGTTTGATAATTTTTTATCATCAAGTGATATACCAACATTAGATATTAACTGTAAAATCATAAATAAAGATTTTTTTATATTTTATTTAAGTAGAAAAAGTTACTATAAAAAGTTAGAAGCATTAGCAAGTGGAACAGGCAGTAAACGAATTCATGAAAATATTTTATTAAATTTAAAAATAACGATTCCAAAATCTCTAAAAGAACAAACAAAAATAGCAAACTTCCTATCTTCATTAGACAAAAAGATAGATTCCACAAAAGAGCAGTTAGCCAAAACAAAAGAGTTTAAAAAAGGGCTTCTTCAAAATATGTTTGTATGAAGTATGTTATACTTGTTATACATATAAAATAAGAGTTGGCGATTATCGTGTTATTTATGAGATATTTGATGAAATTATAACCGTAGAGATTATAAAAATAAAGCATAGAAAAAATATATATAAGTAAGTTAAGCAATTAGCTAAATCCGATGAAGAATAAAATAAATTTTAAAACCATATTCTGGGAATTGGACTTTAGTCCAATTCTCTTGTTGGACTAAAGTCCAAGCCCCTTAGTTCATATTTATTTAAAGAAAAAATATAAATTAAGCTTTTTTGAAAATTTCATCGGATTTACCTATTAAGCACTACTAACAAAACAACTATAAGTTAAAAAAGAGCTTTTACAAAATATGTTATAATTCACTCAATATCTTACGGAAAATATCGAGGAGACAATATGGTAACTTATGCTACAAATGAACTTATTCCATCATCACAATTTGCGAAAAAATTTGGTTCGTATCTTGCTCAAATAAAAGATAACACAGTAAACAAACTAGCTATTTTAAAAAACAATAAAATAGAAGCAGTGCTAATATCTAAAAATGAGTATGAAATTTTAAACAATGCTCTAAAAAAAGTAGAAGCTGAAGCTTTTTTAAACTCTGTTCAAAATGGTTTAGATGATATTGAAAAAGGAGATACACAACCTATATCTAAATTGTGGAATCAACTTGATGATTGAATATAGTCATAACTTTTTAAAAGAGGCTAAAAAGTTATCTAAAAAATTTAAACTTTTAAAATTAGATTTAAAACAAGCTGTTGAAGAGATAGCTAACCATAAAAATTTTGGTGTATCTTTGGGATATAATCTATATAAAAAAAGAGTTCAAAATTCATCCATACCTACTGGTAAAAGTGGTGGATTTAGAGTTATTATATATAAAAAAATAGAAAATAAAATCATCTTAATATCAATTTATTCAAAAACTCAAAAAGAGAGTTTAAGTGATGAAGAGTTAAGAATTATTTTAAAAGAAAGTATTGGGACATAAATGAGCATACAACCAGAAGCATTACTAGAATACAACCTTATAAAACAACTTGAAAAGTTAAAATATGAACCTATTGAGATAAAAGATGACAAGGTTTTAGAACTCAATCTTAAAACACAACTAGAAAAACATAACAAAACAACTATAAGTGAAAGTGAGTTTAAGAAAGTTCTAAACCATCTAAGTAAAGGTAATGTTTTTGAAAAGGCTAAGATTCTTAGAGATAAATTCGCTCTTGTTTGTGACGATGGAACAACAAAATACCTAGAGTTTTTAAACTCTGAACATTGGTGTCAAAATGAGTTTCAGGTAACTTCACAAGTAACTGTTGATGGTGTTTATAAAAACAGATATGATGTTACCCTACTTATAAACGGACTGCCATTAGTTCAGATAGAACTTAAAAGAAGAGGTTTAGAACTCAAAGAAGCATTTAACCAAATTAACCGTTACCAAAGACACTCTTACAGTTCAAACAGTGCTTTGTTTAACTACATACAACTCTTTGTTATAAGTAACGGAGTAAACACAAAATACTACACTAACAACAAAACCCAAACTTTTAAACAAACATTTTACTGGGCAGATGAACACAACAAAAACATAACAAACTTAGAAGAGTTTACAGATGTTTTTCTTGAAAGATGCCATGTTTCTAAAATGATATGTAAGTATATTGTACTTGCTGAAGTTCCTAAGATTCTAATGGTTCTTCGCCCTTACCAACATCATGCCGTAGAGGCAATTATAGAGAGAGTTTCAAACTCTGACAAAAATGGTTATATTTGGCATACAACAGGGAGTGGGAAAACTCTAACATCATTTAAAACGGCTCAGATTCTTATGAAACTTGAAAAGGTTTACAAAGTTGTTTTTGTGGTAGATAGAAAAGATTTGGACTTTCAAACTACAAAAGAGTTTAACAGTTTTAGTGATGGTTCAGTTGATGGCACAGACAACACAAAAGCACTTGTAAAACAGTTTAGCGATGATACTAAGCTTATAGTAACAACCATACAAAAACTAAATACTGCTATATCTAAAGATAGATATTTACAAAAGATGGAAAAATTAAAAGATAAACATATTGTTTTTATATTTGACGAGTGTCATAGAAGTCAGTTTGGAGATACACACACAGCTATAAAAAACTTTTTTACTAAAAATCAGATGATAGGTTTTAGTGGAACTCCCATATTTGCCGAGAATAGTATAGACAAGAAAACTACAAAAGATTTGTTTGATGAATGTTTACATAAGTATGTGATTACAGATGCCATAAATGATGACAATGTTTTAAAGTTTTCAGTTGAATACATAGGGAAATACAAAGAGAAAAATGATGTTAATTCAAACATAGACATAGAGGTTGAAGATATAGACACAAAAGAGTTACTAGAGAGTGATGAGAGGGTTACTAAGGTAGTTGAGTATATCTTAGCAAACCACGACCGAAAAACTCACAACAAAGAGTTTACAGCTATGATGTGTGTAAGTAGTGTTGATATGCTCATAAAATACTATAAAACTTTTAAGTCAAAAAAACATAATTTAAAAATAGCTACTATCTTTTCTTATGGAACAAACGAAAATGACAAAGATGCGAATGGTTATGAAAACTTAGATGAAAGTGATGGTGCTAGTGTTGATGAGAAGCATATAAACAAACACTCAAGGGAGAAACTAGATGAGTTTATAGATGACTATAACTCTATGTTTGGAACAAAGTTTAGCACCAAAGATTCCCAAAGTTTTTACAACTACTATAACGATATTTCTAAACAAGTAAAGAATCGTAAAGTAGATATTTTACTTGTTGTAAATATGTTTTTAACAGGGTTCGATAGCAAAAGTTTAAACACCCTTTATGTAGATAAGAATCTTCGTTATCACGGTCTTATTCAAGCATATAGCAGAACAAATAGAATCTTAAACGAGTTGAAATCTCAGGGAAATATTGTCTGTTTTAGAAACCTAAAAAAGAGTACAGATGAAGCGATAGCCCTCTTTTCAAACAAAGATGCTAAAGAGATAATTTTAATGAAACCTTATGAGGAGTATGTAGAAAATTTCAATGCTAAGTATGAGATTCTTTTAACCATAGTCCCAACTGTTCAAAGTGTAAACAACTTAAATGATGAAGATTCTAAACTTGAGTTCATAAAAGCATTTAGAGAGATAATCCGAATTAAAAACATAGTTGATGGGTTTAGTGACTTTAACTGGTCTGACCTAAAAATGAAACATCAAGAGTTTGAGGACTACAAGTCAAAATATCTCGATATGTATGAGGAGATAGGTGCTAACAGTGGTGATGGGAAAGAGAAAGTTTCAATCTTAGAAGATGTTGATTTTGAGTTAGAACTTATCCATAAAGATGAGATTAACAGTTCATACATTTTAAAACTTTTAGCAATTTATAAAGATTCTGATGAAGAAGATAAGCAAAAACAAAAAGAAAATATTAACAACATCATAAATTCAAATACAACTTTGAGAAGTAAACGGGAGTTAATTGAGAAGTTTATTGATGAGAATCTAATGAGTATAGATGATGATTCTATGATTGAAAATGAGTTTGACAAATTTTTAGAGGTTGAAAAAGAGTTAGCCTTTAAAAAGCTTTGTGAAGATGAAAACCTAAACCCTAAAGAGCTTCAAAAAGTGGTAGATACTTACCTTTATGATGCCAAAGAGCCTCTCACTTCGGAGATAGTAAAAACTTTAAACTTTAAACCTAAATTATTAGAGAGAAAAAAAGTTATACCTAGAGTTTTAGGGAAACTTCTTAAATTTGTTAAGAAGTTTTTTTAATTTAATATTTTTCTATCTCATTTATAGTTTTAACTATATCTTGAGATAGGTTCTCATAACCATCTTTAGTTACTAATATGTTGTCTTCGATTCTTATCCCAATACCTCTATATTTTTTAGGTATGGTTTTATCATTTTCATCACAGTAGATTCCAGGTTCTATGGTTAAAACCATCCCATTTGCTAGTGGAATCTCTTTTCTGTTTTCATCTTTATATGGTGCTTCATCGTGAACATCTAATCCCATCCAATGCCCTATGCCATGTGGGTAGTATTTTTTATGTTCTTGTTTTTTTATAAGCTTTTTAACATCACCTTTTAAGATTCCTAAACGAACCATCCCCTCACAAAGTAATTTTTCAGATTCTTTTTGAAGTTTAGTTCTTTTTACTTTTGGTTTTATCATTTTAATAATTTTCAACTCAACATCCAAAACTAAGTTATAAAGCTCTTTTTGAGCCTCACTAAACTTTCCATCTACTGGAATCGTTCTTGTTATGTCACTCGCATAGAAATCATACTCACAACCAGCATCTATGAGAATTAAATCACCATCTTTAAAATCTTTATTGTTGTCTATATAATGAAGTGTATTTGCTGAATTACCACTAGCAACTATGGATGTGTAAGCATCGCTATATGCTCCATTTTTCTTAAAAATGTACTCTAATTCTGCTTGTAGATGGTACTCATTTTTACCATGCTTTTTAAATGAAATAGCTTTATGATGTGCTTCTTTTGTTATGGAAATTGCTTTTTTAATTATCTCTATTTCTGATGGAGATTTAATTAACTTCATCTTATTAACCAATAAAGCTATATTTTTATGTGTTGGTATATTTTTATAATATTTTTTTAAACTCTCAACTTGAGAATCTTTAAAATCAAAATATATAGTTTTTTTACTAACCATATATTTTTTTATCTTCTCTTGAAGTTTATCTACTGTGAAAACTTTAGATACTAAGAATCTTTTTTTAGCCTCTTTTTTCCCTAACCTTTTCCCATTCCAAAGCTCTTGTAACTCATCTTTTTTTTCTACAAATAAAACAGTTTTTACACCTTTTTTTGTTTTAACTAAAAGAAGTACAGATTTGTCCTCTTTAAAACCTGTTAAGTAGTAAAAGTTACTATTTTGTCTATACGGAAACTCTGTATCGTTAGAGCGAATCTTATACTCTGAACTATACAAAACAGCAATAGAATCTTCACATAATTTAGTAGCTAGTTTTTCTCTTCTATCTCTATATTCACTCTCAAGAATCATCTACAAACCTTTTTTATCCACTCACTAGATTCTAAAAGTACATTACTTAGTGCTTTGTTTAAAGCATCTACCCCACCGTTAGCATCCAATGTTTTAGTATCAACATTTGAACTAAAAGTATTTGTTCCTATCACTCTATTATCTTTAGAGTTTATAAGAGTTAAACTTATAGTAACAGTAGCATAAGATTTCGTTTCATCCTTATTAAAATGTTGAACAAACTCCTCTATATTTGTTTCTAAAATAATATCGCTACTACTTCTTGACTTTGATGTTTGTGTATTTTTAAAAATTTTAGATTCTCTAAGAAGTTTTAAAAGTTCAGAACTTATAGCATTACTTGGAGATACTGCCCATTGAGATTCTGTATATGAAAACTCTTTTGTGTTACCTAAAACATATTTCATCTCATTTGACATTAAAGTATTTGAACTAAAAGCACGAGATATTTTTATAGACTTATCTGTATATGAACAACTTTGTGTTTGCTCTATATTTTTAACATCTGAATGAACTCTATACTCTGTTACTGCTGGATTACTCATACTACACCCAACAAAAAATAGTAATGATATACTACTAACTATAATTTTTAACATTAAATCTCCCCCGGACCTTTTCTAATCTCTTCTTGTTTAAATAAAATATCACTTGGACTTCTGTTGTGATGTTCTAGTGTTTCATCTACTTTTATCATTAAGTCTTGCATCTGAACAAGTGTTGTGTTTATAGTTGGAATTATATCTCCAGATATTGCTTTTAAGTTAAATTCTCCACTAGAAATTGCTCTTTTTATCTCATCCATTGAGGCTGTTATACCTATATAGCTATTCATAATAGACTCAAATGATGTTGAGATTTTGTTTTCCCAAACTACGCTTTTATCTATGAAATTGTCTATATTTGGTGTTATCTTATTTAATTTTTCACTAAATTCATCAAGATTCTTAGCACTAGATTGAAGATGTTTAATAGTATCTTCATCTAAGATTTTATCCATCTTACTCATCATATTTGCTGTATTTTTAAGTAGCTTACTAAACTGTTCTTGATTCTCTTGATTTAGTAGTTTTTGAGTCATTAAAAGAGTATCGTTTAAACCAGTTGAAACACTACCAATAGAAGATTCTAGGTTATTCATAAAAGATGGTTGAGTGTGTATAGATGGGTACT
>Ga0256824_10000246_pt1 | contig 19771 bp, 19 predicted proteins | sample CV67metaG_FD_191570 | JGI IMG/M metagenome (GOLD analysis project Ga0256824, IMG submission 191570) | Hydrothermal vent microbial communities from East Pacific Rise, Pacific Ocean - CV67 | ecosystem: Environmental > Aquatic > Marine > Hydrothermal vents | place: Pacific Ocean: East Pacific Rise...
TCTATTTTAGGAGAAAACCTTATAGGGTATGACACAGGTTGTGGTAATGTTCTTATGGATATGTGGATAAGTGAACAGTTAAACTTACCCTATGATGCTGATGGGGCATGGGCAAAGTCAGGAACAGTAAATAAGAAATTGTTAGAGAATATGTTAAAAGATAATTATTTTAAACGGGATTATCCTAAAAGTACAGGACGAGAATATTTTAATAAACAATTTTTGATAAAATATATGGAATCATTGGGTACAATATCCCCTGAAGAGATACAAGCTACATTATTGGCTTTAACGGTTTTTTCAGTGACAAATGAGATTGAAAAATTTGATATAAAAGAACTCTTGGTTTGTGGTGGTGGAGCTAAAAATATTTTTTTAATGGCTGAACTACAAAAAGAGTTACCAAATGTGAAAGTTGTTACCACAGAACATTATGGTGTTTGCAGTGATAACATGGAAGCAATGATATTTGCATGGTTTGCGTATAAACGATTGAAACAGGAATCAATCGTTTTGAAAAGTGTAACAGGTACAAAAAAGAATACAATTTTAGGTGGGGTATATGCAACAGGTTAAAGCATGGGTAGATGATTTAGGATATAAAGATTATAATATAGAAGAGGTGAGTGGAGATGCAAGTCATCGAAAATATTACCGTTTAATTTTAGATGATACAACATTTATTGTTATGGATTCCTCTTTGCAAATAGATAGTATTTACCCTTTTATAGATGTGAGTGTACGTTTACTTAAATCAAAGGTTCAAATACCAAGGGTTTATGCACAAGACTTACAACAGGGTTATCTTTTACTTGAAGATTTAGGTAATACCCATTTGATAGATATTTTAAATCCAATGAGTTCTAAACTTCTTTATACCAAAGCGATTTATGAAATTTTAAAAATGCAAGACACCGATAACTCGGGGCTTGATTTATATGATGAAGAATTTTTAATGTTTGAGATGGGTCTAATGCAAGAGTGGTATTTAGAGAAGCACTTAGGGATAGAGCTTAATAGCGAAGAGCAAACCCAACTGGATTCTATGTTAAAGTTAATTACGACAGAGGTTTTCTCTCAACCCCAAGGTTACTTTGTCCATAGAGATTTTCATTCCAAAAATATTATGTTTGCTGGACAGGGTAAAGTGTATGTTATTGATTATCAAGATGCAAGAATCGGAGCAGTTACTTATGATTTAGCCTCTCTTTTAAACGATGTTTATACTAAGCTTGATAGAGAAAAAGTTATTGAATTGGTTTTAGAGTTTAAAATTTTGAAGGGTCTTAAAGATGTTTCCGATGAAGAGTTTATCCGTTGGTTTGATTTTATGGCAATGCAACGACATCTTAAAATTTTAGGTATATTTGCCCGTTTAAAAATACGAGACAATAAGCCCACCTATCTTGCCGATATCCCGTTAACTTTAACTTATATAAAAGAGAATATTGCTCGATACAAAGAGTTTGCCTCTTTAAAACAGATTTTTGATAAAATAAAATAAAATAAAAGAGACACATGACAGCAATGATACTTGCAGCAGGGTTAGGCTCACGCATGAGACCCTTGACAGACCATACCCCTAAACCACTGTTGAAAATAGGGGGAAAGCCCCTTATTGTTTGGCATATTGAGCGTTTAAAAGAGGCTGGATTTACTCATATTGTTATAAATGTTGCCCATTTAGGAGAACAAATTATAGACTATTTAGGAGATGGTTCACAATATGGTGTGAAGATTGAGTTTTCTGATGAACAAAATGAGGGAGCATTGGAGACAGCAGGGGGGATTATAAAAGCTTTACCCCTTCTTAGTGAAACCTTTTTAGTTGTTAATGGTGATGTTTGGACAGATTATGCTTTTGATAACAAGTTTCTCTTTTCCTCTGAAAGTTTAGTACATTTAGTACTAATAGATAATCCAGAACATAACCCAAAAGGGGATTTTTATTTAGATGGAACAGATAAAAAGTATACTTTTTCAGGGATTGGATACTATTCTAAAAAGATTTTTGAAAATTTAAGCTATGGAAAGCAAGGGTTAGCTCCCCTTTTGTTTAAAGCCGTTGAGGAGGGTAACTTAAGCACAGAGTACCATACAGGAGTATGGCATGATATTGGAACACCTGAGAGATTAGAAATCTTAAATAAAACAATCAAAAAAAGGGTTAGCGTTAACTCTTTTTAAAATATTCTTTAAGTTGTTTAGTAACTAAAATAACTATTTTAAACATAATTATACGAATTACTATAGAAATATCACTATTCGGTCACATTTTTATGAGATGATAAAGATTAATTAATCATTGGGAAAAAATAACTTTGAAAACATTAAAAAATTTAACAGTACTATATGTTGAAGATGAAAAAGAAATCATGGAGAAATATGCATACTTTTTAAAAGAGTATTGTAGTGTTTTACACCTTGCTTCAGATGGTGAAGAGGCATATACTCTTTATAAAGAGCATAAACCACATTTAATTGTGATGGATTTACAAATTCCTAAATTAAACGGTATGCGTTTAGCTAAAAAAATTAGAGAAGAGAATGAGGAAGTTATTTTAATAGCTTTAACAGCATATTCAGACAGAGAGATACTTTTAGATATTATAGACTTAAACTTTTCCTCCTATCTTATAAAACCTGTTGGTCGCAGTGATTTGATGCAGTCTTTATTAAAGGTTGCACAAAAAATCAATAGTGGTCAAAATATTCATCTCCCTTGTAATTGTATGTGGGATGATAAAAGTAAAACACTATTTTGTGATGATTTGTCAATCGTTTTAACTAAGAGAGAATCAAAACTTTTTGAGTTATTGGTTGAAAAAAATGGAGCACCTTGTAGCGATGATGAGATTTTCTTCTACGTTTGGGGTGATGAGTTTGACAGACATGTAACCAACTCATCCATTAGAACCTTGGTCAAAAACCTACGTAAAAAGATACCCAAAGAGTTACTGAAAAATCAGTATGGCGTTGGGTATAAGATTAGTTTTTAGATAACCTGTAGGTTATTAAAAAATTGATTTTCATAGATTAACAAGCAAATAATCCTTTAAAAGCTTTAAAAGATTTTTAAAACCATTAATCTTTTGATTGTTTTTTACTCCAAACCTCTCTGCAACTCCAATAAAGAAAGTTTCTATTTGTCGTATGGTTCTCTCTATCACAATGGCTGAGGGTTGCTCTGAATCAAGTAGAAATTCTATATTAATAGGGGTTTCTTCAATAAGCGTTTGAAATTCATATTGACTCATCCATACATAGTAACTATGGTGTGATTTATCTGTTTCAAGTGACTCTTTAGACTCTTCATATATTAGTTTGGTATCTATATCAAAACAATTATCTTTTGGAAATATCATCTTTCCTAGTTCTATCATATAGGCAAGATTAATTCCTGTATAGTAGCTTTTTATACCATTAGCATTGTGTACTTGTTGATAGTTGTTTATTAGAATAAGTAGATATTTTTTGAGTTTACTTTTATTATCTGTTGTAAGATAAATCCGTTTCATATTTGAAATAGCAGAAGTTTTTAAATTGATATTTTCTAATGTGGAATCTCCTTGTAGTTGTTCAAGTAGTTGTAAAGCCTCTTGTGGATTAAACATACCCATTGAATCAGCTTCTATTTTCTTTATTTCAATGTGCTCTCTATATTTAGGCATCATGGCAGGAAGAATAAATTCAAGAAGCTCTTGATAAAAGCCTTTTTGATGTATGGTAAAAGCAAGATTATATAAAAAAAATTGATTTTTAGATGCTTTTGATATCCACCCTTTTTTTATAAACTTATGGATAATAGCAACACTATTATTGTATTTAAACTCTTCTATTGCATTTGATTGCTCTTGACTCATTTGAGGTTCAGTTGGTATATCTTTTTTGATACAAACATCCAAAATATCTATGACATTGTTACCTAAAAGAGATTTTTTATAATTATCAATGGCATTTAAAATTATTTTTTTTTGATCTACCGTCATCTTTTTCCATATTGATTTATCTATTTTTAAAAATATTTCAACAGATTTTTTTATATATAGATAGTTAGAAGAAAATTTTCCATTGCTCGTTCTCCAACGAGAGAGAGTTTGTCTTGGTATGGGTTTGATTTGTTGAGGTATTATTAAATCAATTATTTCATTAGTGGTGTATTTACCCATAAAGTTCTCTTGCATCTTTGTTATGACATATATAAATAGTAGGGTTTCACTCATTATGATTTTCTCCTTTAAATTAATTTTGGCTAGGTATTTATAAATATATTTAATAGACAAGAATAATATTAAATAATTTTGATTATATCATGTTTGTTTTTATACTATAATAAGGGAATTGAGATAACTTTTAGAATATAAATTCAAATAGGAGAGCTTTGTTTGGTTTAATGAGAATTTCTGTGTCCCAATTGTCTCTCTTTTCTTATGTTATTATTCTAATAACATAAAATCATTTTTTATGTTATTAAATATTTAATACAAAGGAAAATTAAAATGAAAAATATATATATGAAGTCACTGGTGGTTTTAGCACTGCTTTCAAGCACAATAGACGCAAAAGAAGGAGATTTTTATGCAGGACTTGAAAGTTATGGTTTAAGTGGGAAATATGATGTAACCGATAAAATAACTGCCCAAGGAATTGTTGGTGTATGGGGTTACAATAGTTTAACTGTTATGACAGGTAGAGGGCTTTATAAATTTAAAGAGAAAGAACATTATGATTTTTATGGATATGGAGCTATCTCCTCTTGGTCATGGGACAATGCATACTATGATGAAACTGTTATAGGATTTGGTGCTGGTGTGGGTGCAGAGTATGATATTAGGGGAATTGATCCAGAATTTATACCTCTTTATCTAAGTGCAGATATAGGGCTTCAGATGGCAAATTTTGACCATTATAATGGTTTCTCAGGTCTTGGTTTAGGTTTTGGATTACACTATAAATTTTAGACACCTTTTGGGTGTCTATCTTTATTAAATATGTTGTTGCAAATATTTTGCAACAGCATCTTCATCATTACTTTCATCTAAAACAATATCAGCTTCTTTTTTTACACTGTCTAAAGCGTTGTTCACAGCCACAGCCGTACCAGCCAATTTAAACATACCAATGTCATTAATACTGTCACCAAAAACAGTGGTGTCTTTTGCCTCTATATTAAGGTATTCATGGACTTTTTTTAAGGCATGAGCTTTATCACTAAAGGGGTGTAGGATCGTTAAGAAATAGCACTTCATATAGTTTTCTGGAGAGAGTTTAACTTCTATATTTGAACCAAAAACTTTTTTAAGATGTACCGATAACGGACGGAGAAGAGACTCCTCTCCCATATAGACCAACTTTAATGTCTCATCTGAGCCTCTAATCTCTTTTTTAAACTCTAAACGTTTATCATCTGTATAATGGGTATCAATAAGATATTTTTGGTAATGGTTTAGGATGGGAGGGATATCAAAGGTTTCATCCAATGTTTTATGGTCAGCGATGGCAATAACATAAGGGTAGATATCAAATTTTATACTTTCTTCTATAATGGCATCAGAAATCTCTTTGTTTAGTGTATTCAGGTCAATCAGTTTTTTTTCTCTTGTGGCTACCATTGCTCCATCTAAAATAATAAGGGGTAAGTTTAAATGTAACTCTTTTAAAAACTCTTGTGTTTTAGAGAAACTTCTAGCTGTTGCTATAGAGAGCAAAGCTTTGTTAGATTTTTCATTCCAAATCTCTTTTGAAAATGAACTAATTGTTTGGTTACTGTGTAAAAAAGTATGGTCTAAATCGGTTATATAAAGTTTTGTCATAAATCTTCTTTTTTTAGGAAAGATTATACCAATAGAGTAGTAATATTCTCTCATGGAAATGGCTACAAAGATTATAATCGTTATGATTTCATTAGAGTTGTTAGAGATTTATCTACATAAAGCAAGGACTTTAGGTGAGATGGTAGATAGATTATATGGATATTATAAACAAAGTATATTTTTGTTTTTTATGGTACATCCCACTTTTTACTTTATAATTTTTGTAAGTATCTATTTGGATATTTTAGATTTTTATATTATCACAATTTTATTGATTAAGACTTTTGATATTTTTTTTAAAATAGAGATGATTCGACAACGCTACTTCTATGATACAATGGATAGAGAATTAAGTGAGATGTTAACCCTTAAATTAACATCATGGATGGCATATTTGGGATTATTTACCCATGTACCGTTGCTATTTATGGCGATAACTCCATCTTAAAGCTAAATTAACAAAAAGTTGATTATAATACCAAAACTACAAAAAAAATAATACCAAATCCCCATATAGCTTTCAAGAGGACTCATGAGCGAACAACAACAAAAGAAACAAAACAATCACAAAAAAAATCACAATAGAACACATGTACCCGTAGACGGATACAAAGTTGAAGAACTTCAATCTAAACCATTAGAAGAGTTGGTTCAAATAGCTGAAAAGGTTAAAGTTGAAAACCCCAATGAGTTTAAACGAAAAGATCTTATTTTTGAAATTTTAAAATCCCAAGTATCACAAGGTGGATTTATCTTGTTTACAGGTATTTTGGAAGTGATGAATGATGGTTATGGGTTTTTACGCTCAGAAGATGGTAACTTTGCCAACTCCCAAAATGATACCTATGTAAGTGGAACACAAATTAAAAGATTTGCTCTTAGAAATGGTGATATTGTAACAGGTCAGGTTAGGCAACCTAAAGATCAAGAGAAATATTATGCTCTACTTAAAATAGAAGCGATTAATTACTTACCACCTGAAGAGTCTAAAAAAAGACCTCTTTTTGATAACCTTACACCTCTGTATGCTACAGAACAACTCAAACTCGAATATAATCCATTAAAACTTACAGGACGTGTGCTTGATCTATTTACCCCTATAGGTAAAGGGCAAAGAGCATTAATTGTTGCACCTCCTAGAACAGGTAAAACAGAGCTACTTAAAGAACTTGCTCATGGTATCTCTCATAACACACCAGAAGTTTCACTTATGGTTCTTTTGGTTGATGAGCGTCCAGAAGAGGTTACGGATATGCAACGGTCTGTTAAGGGTGAGGTTTACTCTTCAACTTTTGATTTACCAGCACAAAATCATGTTAGAACAGCAGAGATGGTGATAGAAAAAGCAAAAAGACGTGTTGAGAGTGGAAAAGATGTGGTTATTTTACTAGATTCTATTACAAGACTTGCTCGTGCTTATAATACTGTAACGCCAAGTTCAGGAAAAGTTCTTTCAGGTGGTGTTGATGCCAATGCATTACACAAACCAAAGCGTTTCTTTGGTGCAGCTAGAAACATAGAAGAGGGTGGTTCTTTAACCATTATTGCTACAGCACTGATAGATACAGGTTCACGTATGGATGAGGTTATTTTTGAAGAGTTTAAAGGGACAGGTAACTCCGAAGTTGTCTTAAACCGTTATGTTTCTGAAAGAAGAATTTACCCTGCGATAGATGTAACAAAATCAGGAACGAGAAAAGAAGAACTTATGGTCGATGCTGAAACCATGCAAAAAGTATGGGCGATTAGAAATGCGATGCAAGGGATGGAAGATGTAGAAGGTCTTAAATTCTTATTCTCTAAAATGACCAAGACCAAGACCAATGAAGAGTTCTTGGCAATTATGAACGGATAATATTTTTTAATGTCGGCTGAAGCCAACCCTACGGGTTTCAGGCTGAGTTAGACTTTGATATATGTAGGGTTGGCTTCAGCCGACATATACTAGAAGGATAGAAACAAAATGAAAATAGGTGTTTTCGACTCTGGTGCTGGTGGACTCAGCGTTGTAAAAAGCTTACTTTCGGATAACCTTTTTGAAGAGGTTATCTATTATGGGGACACAGCTCGTGTCCCTTATGGTCCAAAAGATAAAAATACCATTATCCGTTACTCCCTAGAAGCCATAGAATTTTTCAATAATTTTGATATAGATTTACTCATTACAGCGTGTAATACCGTCTCTGCATATGCCTTACCTGAAATGAATGCCCAAAGTAATTATCCTGTATTAGGGGTAATAGAACCAGGGGTGATGGCTGTTGAAAATAGCTCTTTGGCTAAAGATGATAGCATTTTAATCATTGCAACCCGTGCGACCATTACCTCTAAGCGTTATGAAGATGCTTTGGCTCAAAATGGTTATAGTAATGTAACAGCGATTCAAACAGGTCTTTTTGTACCCTTGGTAGAGGAGGGGATTTTTAATGGTGAAATTTTAACGGCTACAATGAATCATTATTTTTCAAATCTAAAAACACCCAAAGCGATTATTTTAGGTTGTACCCATTTCCCTTTGATTGCTAAAAGTTTAGAGGGGTATTTTGATGAAAAGCCAATTTTGATTCATTCTGGTGAAGCGATTGTTGAGTATTTGGAAAGTCGTTATAAGTTATCTCGTAGAGATGAAGAGACAGAGTTGAAAATATTTGCTTCTGATAATGTGGCAGGGCTTAGAAAAATAGCTGAGATGTGGTTGTAGGGATTTTTATCCCTACAAAATCCCCACAGCTTCTCTAACTTTAGCCATTTTATCATTAGAAATTTTTTGCATCTTTTTTGCACCATCACTTAATATATCTTTTACCAAGTCGGGGTTATTAATGTACTCTTCACGTTTCTCTCTTGCCTCAGAAAACTCATCCCAAATAAGAGCTTTTAAATACTGTTTAAAGTGACCATAACCCTCTTCACCTGTTCCATAACGTGCTTGAAGTTCTGTTTTTCTATTTTCATCCAAAAAGAGTGAGGCTAAGTTGTAAATATTACACCCCTCATATTCTAAAGGTTCACCCAGTGGGGTTGATGAACTTACGATTTTATTACAACGTTTTTGTAGTTTTTTTTCAGTCTCCATAAAAATATCAATGGCATTGTCATAAGATTTTGACATTTTTTGACCATCTATCCCTGGAATGGTTGCTACATTTTCGTTCACCACATGTTCAGGTAGGGTGAAAATTTCACCATATTCATTGTTAAATTTGATTGCAATGTCACGCGTCATCTCTACATGTTGAATCTGATCTTTCCCTACAGGGACTTTTTCTGTGTCCAAAAGTAAAATATCGGCAGCCATAAGGACAGGATAAGAGAAGAGGGCATGGTTGGCGGTAATCCCTTTTGCTACTTTGTCTTTATAGGAATGGGCTCTTTCAAGTAAACCCATAGGGGTGAACTTAGAAAGAATCCAATAGAGTTCTAAAACTTGTGGAACATCACTCTGTACCCAAAAAGTTGTTTTCTCAGGATCTATCCCTAATGATAAGTAATCAACGGCTGCATCAAAGGTAAGTTGCTTTAAAAGAGATGCATCTTTTGATGTGGTAAGTGAGTGATAATTTGCAATAAATGTAAAAAGCTCCTCTTTTTCCTGAAGTTCTATCATGGGCTTCATCGCACCAAAATAATTACCTATATGAAGTTTTCCAGAAGCTTGGATTCCTGTTAATACACGCATATAAATCCTTTGATTAAATATTGGTGGAATTATACCAAAATATAGAGAAATATAGAGTACTATACTTCTGGAGTTTATTTTATTTTTTCTTTATGAAAAAATTTAAAAATGGTGATTTATATTGTTTTAGGATGTTTTATTGTATGATTAAACAGTGAAAGGACTATATCATGAAAAAAATAATTTATTTACTTTTTCTTGTTCCTCTCGTACTTACTGCTGGATTAGATATCTCTAAAATAAATAAGACACTTTCAAGTATGACTTCTTCTAAAGAAAAGTTAAAGTTTTTTAACGCAAACAGTAAAATAAAAATGAAAAGGGAATTAACTTTTACTTCTATTGAAAATGCAAATATTATACTTTTTCCAAAACAAAATTCAAAGGTATCTCAAATAAGTATTGTTGATTCATATAGTGCATTGAGAGATAATAAAAAATATATAGGTGCGATTTACCTCAGAAAGGAAAGAACTCAGATTGTTTTCATTAAAGAACGTTTAGAAAAAAATTCTTTAACACTGCCTTCAAAGTACGATAAATACATTATTACCGAGTGTCAGCTTAATCCTATCTGTTTATTAAAGTTATAAAAGCTTAAGATTTTTTAAGTGTTTTTCACAATTAGGCACATTCTTATGTTACTATACTTTAAAAAAACATAAAAAAATCTTAGGAAAACAAAGTGCATAATAAATTTATATTTTTTAATAATAACAAAATTTATTATTTTATAATGCTTGGTTTCATTTTTTTGATAGTTTCAGGAGCTTTCCTCTATAGCAATATTGATGACTTTGAAAAAAAATTAAAAAGTATACTTTTGCAAGAATCTATAACTTATTTAGATGATACGCTTACAAATGTTATAGATGATATGCTAGAAGATAGCCCTAATTTTATTGAAATGAATCTTAATGATGATGAGCTTAGGAGTAAAAATGAAGAGATTTTACGACCTTTTAATACCGATGATATAAACTCTTTATATCTATTATTTCTTAAAGATAATAAACTTTTTTTCCTTTTAGATACAGCCAATGATACTGATGCAGCGGATCTTTCAGAATCTTTTATTCCAGAAGAAACGTTGGAGGAAAAATATTTTAATTTAGCAATAGAAAAACAAGCCAAACAGTTGTTTATTCAAAATAAATTGGGTAACTTAGGTTTTACGCTAATTAAACCAATTATTGAAGATAAAAATCTTATTGGACTTTTGGTTATTGATTATACCCAAAGTAAATTGGCATCACTCTCTTCAATGATTAGTATTAAAAGTTTAGGAATTGCCCTTCTTATTATGATAGTGATGTTGTTTGCTTTTATCTATTATATTATTCATCTAAATTCAATGAAGTACAAAATCTATTATAATTTAAAAACAAATACGCTTAATAGAGTTTTTTTAACCGATAATTATGAAAAGATAGATTTCTCAAAATACTATGTTGTCTTGGCTGATTTAGATTTTTTTAAAAAAGTTAACAACCTCTATGGGCATGAAAATGGAGATAAAGTTATCACCTCTGTTATTTTAATAATAAATTCTTTATTAAGAAAAAGTGATAAATTTATCCAATACAGTGGGGAAGAATTTTTATTGCTTGTTTCCAAAGAAAATATTAACATAGAGGATTTTAAAAAACTTTTAGAAGATATTCGTGAGGGGATAGAGAAAACAAATTTTACAGTACTCAACGAATCGTTTACTTTAACCATCTCTTTGGGTGCTTTAATCCATACCGAGTTAGAAAAATCTCTTCAAGACTCTATCCATAAAGCCGATACCGCTTTATATAAGTCTAAACATAATGGTCGGAATAGGGTCTCTTACTTTGATTTAAGTGAAAGAAAAAGATTGCATCGAGAAAAGTTAAAAGAGATGATAGAATCGGATAAACTTATTTGCTATTATCAACCTATTCGACATTTAGAAAATCAAACATTACACCATTATGAAGCACTTTTGCGTATTAAAGATGGGGAAGATATTATTTTTCCAGATACCATTTTACCTGATTTAGAAAATAGCTATCTTTATAGTTATTTAACAAAGAGAATTATTGATTTTAATGTTGATAAATTAAGGGGTGATTCTAAAATTAAGATAGCCATTAATCTAAGTGCAGATGATTTAGTTAATGATTCTATTTTATCACTGTTGGCACAAAATGCCGATTTGTCAGACCGTTTATTTATAGAAATTTTAGAAAATAAGAGTATAGATTATAAAAAAGTTGAACTTTCAATCCAAAAATTAAAAATGTTTGGGTATAAAATTTGTATTGATGATTTTGGTTCTGGATATTCAAATATTAACCATCTTCTAAATCTCTCTATTGATTTTTTAAAGATTGATGGAAGTATTATCAAAGAGATTAACAATGACAAACGTGCCTATAGCATTGTTAAAACCTTTGCTCTTTTTTGTCAACAAAATGATATTGAGATGATTGCTGAATTTATAGACTCTCAAGAGGTGGTAGATACCTTAAAAAGTTTCGGAGTAGAGTATGGGCAAGGTTGGTACTTCTCTAAAGCCTTGCCCTACGAAGAGTTAGACAAGGAACATCTGTAGGGTGCGTTTCCTAACGCACCGTTAAAATTATTTACAATTAATGGTGTGTTTAGAATTAAAAATTAATCATCATCTATCCGTTGTCCCCGTTTTCTTCCACCAATATCAAGTGGTACACCTACAAAATCAAATTTCTCTCTAAATATATTGGACAAGTAACGTTTATATGAAAAGTGTAGCCCATCTGGACGGTTCATAATAATCGCAATTTTAGGTGGTTTGGTTTCATATTGGGTTGCAAACTTTATTTTAATAACAGCACCATTGAGTGATGGAACGTGATGTTTGTTAATCGCATATTTTAACACTTCGTTTAGTTTTGCTGTTGGGATTCTTTGTTTGTATCTTCCATAAATATCTATAATGTCATCTAAAATTTTATGAACACGTAAACCTGTTTTAGCTGAGATGGTGATAAGGGGTGCATAGTGTAAAAATCTAAGTTCATCACGAATATCTTCTACAGCTTTTTCATAAGTTCTATCATCCTCTTTTATATCCCATTTATTAAGGACAATAAGACAACCCAGTTTGTATTTCTCTACAAGGTTAGCAATCCGTTCATCAAGTTCAAGAACACCCACCGTAGAATCAATCATAAGCAAGGCAATATCTGCTTCAGCCAACATCGCTTCGGTTCTCTCAAACGCATACTTTTCTATCCCTAAAATTCGACCACGTCTCCGTATCCCTGCTGTATCGACAAAGGTTATTTTGTGGTCTTTGTATTCTAACTCTTCATCTATGGGGTCGATGGTTGTCCCTGCCACAGGTGAGACCACAGCACGTTCTTCGTTGAGTAGGGCATTGAGTAAAGAGCTTTTTCCTGTGTTAACACGACCAATAATGGCTACTTTTATCTCTTTATCTTCCTCTATCTCATCGGCATCATGTACCATCTCAACAATCTCTTCAAAGCTTAACTCTGCATCTTCAGCAATATCTGTGCTTTCTTCCTCTTCACGTTCAGGAATATACTCCTCTAGCCAAGCATAAAACTCATTCATATAACGGTTGTGACTTACCGACATTGGAAAAGTTCTCTCTGCTCCAAACTCTAAAAAATCCCAATAACGGATGGTTTCATCTTTGTCATTGTCTATTTTGTTGACCACCAAAGCGATGGGTTTCCCTAACTCTTGTAAACCATAAAAAAGCTCTTGGTCTTCAGGGTCAGGAATGTTTTTTCCATCAACCACATAAATAATAATATCGGCTTCATCAGCAGCTCGTAAAGATAACTTTTTTACGGTCGCAAACATCTCAGTAGAATCATCAATCCCCCCTGTATCTATCACTTCAAAATCACGATTACCTGAAATGGTCACTTGACGTTTTTTAATGTCACGGGTTGTCCCTACCACATCAGAAGTGATGGCATCTCTTTGTCGAAGAAGTCTGTTGAAAAGGGAACTTTTCCCTACGTTTGGTCGTCCTAGTATGGCTACTTTTTTTAGTTGTGTCATAAATCTCTTTCTCTAAATGTTTTTTGTGAAAGGTATAGTTCCCCAACTATGCCCTCAAATAACAGTCCAATTTGTAAAAGTTTGGGGTTTGGTTTTAACGGTGTGGTGAAGCACCACACCCTACGGTTAAAAATTATTGGAATTATAGCAGATTTTATTATTATTTTGATTTAGAAATGTTGTTACCATTTATTACAACTTTCTTTACTAATTAATTTCTTAACGTGTATTTTATTTAAAATAACTATGATGTTGTGTCATATTGTCACAGTTTGTACACATAAATATGATTAAATTCACTTATTAAAATCATAAAGGATTATTATTATGAAAAAATTATTACTTCTCTTAGGTTCACTGTTTTTGTTCTCTTCTTTCTCTTATGCTGAAACCATTACAGCCAATTATAAAGTAGAGTTTGGAATTTTTGGGGAGATAGGAATTGCAAATGCTACATTAACAAGAGATGAAAATTCTTATGAAATTTCTGTTGAATTAGAGGCAACAGGTATTTCAAAAACCTTATCAGGTAATCGAAAAGAGCATCATATCTCAAAAGGACATATAGAAAATGGTTTGATGGTTTCAGATATGTATCAAGTGATTAAGTCTCATGGGTCTAAAACAACCAACAAAGTCTATATGGTAGATCATACTACAAAAATAGTCACGAAATCATATAAGCATTGGAGAAATGGTAAGTTGACATCAGATGAAACGAAAACAGTTGATTACTATTCAAAAGATGACTTGTTAACATTATATTTTAATTTAGATAAGAAAATTGCAGATAAAACCATGAGCAATACTTATACTTTTACAGCAGTTGGTGCAGAAAAACAAAATGGTAGTGTTGATGTTCAAATACCTTCAAGTGCTGAATTGGGTGAATTTCAAGAGGCTTTAGGGACAGATGCTGATAGTTGGTATGCACGGGCAATTATTAACCAAAATATATTTGACAGTGATAAAGGGGAGTTACTTTTACGTATAGGAAAAGATGGTATTACTGAAAAAGCTGTGTTAAAAGATTTGATTTTCTTCGGAGATATCCGAGCCATAAGATTATAAGATTGAGTAAACTAGAGGGGTAAATACCTCTAGTTAATGCTTTTACTTAAGACATTTTAAACATTTTTTACTCTCTTTTTTTACGATAATTTTCTTTTTGGCTTCTTTGAATTGAGGTCTAAATTTAAGAACCTTTTTTCGTAATTCTTTATACGCTTTCCCTTTTAATTTGATAACTCTGGCTGTTTGTTTTTTGATGTAACGTCCAGGGTTAACAGGTCTTCCATTTTTATAAAGACCAAAATGTAGATGGGGACCAGTACTTCGCCCTGATGTCCCTACATATCCGATGGTTTGTCCTTGATGAACACGTGAGCCTTTTCTAACATTTTTAGCAAACCTCCTCATGTGTGCATAGAGTGTTTTTAAGCCATTACTATGTTGGATTTCAACCACTCTACCATAACCACCTTTCCAACCTCTATAGATCACTTTTCCAGAAGAACTGGCAATAATGGCACGACCTGATCTCGCTGCATAATCAATCCCCAAATGGGCTTTGTAACGCTTGAGTATGGGGTGATAACGTCGATGGGTAAAGGGGCTTGATATCCGTTTAAATTTTTTAAGTGGACGGATAAATTTTGTTGTATAGGTTCGTTTATATTTTTTCCCTAAAGAATCATAATATTTTTCATCATTCATTAAAAATCCGTAAAAAGGTTTTTTATTAATTTCTATTAAACAAGCTTGAATTTGAGGACTGGTAAAGACTTTTCCATTTCTGTATTTTTGTGTATAAAAAATAATAACCCTATCACCTTTTCTCATTTTTTTTAAAGCCAAAGATTTAGAGTAAACCTCTTCTAACTCTTTCCCATAGTACCAACTTTTTGTAGCTTTATATAAATCTTTTTGTAAATTGGTTTTAATTTTAATCGAGATGGTTTTTTCTACAAGGTCAAAAGGGATAGGGAGATATTTTGCAACATATCCTTTTTTTGTATTGGTTAATTGAAGCATCAATTCATTTGAGACAGGGATATTGATTTTAATTATTTTATTCTTTTTTCTCTCAATGGTGTATGTTTGTCCAGCTCTAATCTCTTGAATTAATTCTTTATCATCGTTGTCCATATCATAATAGGTTTTTAATGGAATATTATATTTTTCTAAAAATCCTAAAAAGGTTAATTTCTTACTCCAAACATATTCTTGTGCATTTAAATTTTGCCCTAACATGAGTAGGAAGGTTATAAAAAACAGTAATTTACTAAGCATTTATTCTCTTTTTTTGTTAAATTTTCAATTATTTTAACTGAAATATTCTTATTTTATACGTTTTTATCTGTTTTATTGAATAAATACTATGATTTTTACATTACTTTTATGTTGAAGAATAAAGATAATCTCTATTCTCTTTAAATATGATAAAATTCCAAGAAATTATCAAAGGTTGCGTTTGAAAAAATACATATTGGGGATAGACAGAGGTATTTTGTTTATGCTTTTGGCTTCATTGTCGTTTGCTATTATGGGTGGTTTTGCCAAAGTTGTTTCACAAGTTCTCCCCCCTGTTGAAGTTACCTTTTTCAGAAATGTATTTGGTGTACTTTTGGTAGGGTTCGCCATCTATAAATCACCACTTAAACAGATAGGTGGAAAGCCTTTACTCTTACTATTTCGTGGAACTATGGGTTTTGTGGCTCTTTTGGCTTATTTTTACATTATTGCTTATATCCCTTTGGGGGAAGCTGTTACCTATAATAAAACCTCACCGATTTTTGTGGCTATTTTTGCTTATATTTTTTTAAATGAAAAGTTAAGTCGTTGGTCTATCTTGGCTGTTGTGGTAGGTTTTGTAGGTATTGCTTGTATCTCTATGCCAGAGGAGGGGAGTTTTATCTTTAACAAATACAGCTTTTTAGGGATTTTTTCAGGTGTTGGGGCAGCTTTGGCGTATACTTCTATTCGGGAGCTTCGACAATATTACGACACCAGAGCCATAGTGATGAGCTTTATGGGGGTAGGGACAATCGCTCCTGTACTTTTAATGTTGGCAACCCCTTATGTTAATGCCCCTAAAAGTTTAGATTTTATGTTTGCAGAGTTTGTTATGCCCCAAGGTATTATATGGCTTTACGTTTTGATTATGGGATTATCGGCTACAGCATCTCAAATTTTGATGACCAAAGCGTATGAGTTGAGTAAAGCAGGGATAGTGGGGACAATCTCTTATTCCAATATTGTTTTTGCATTGATTATAGGAATCTCTTTAGGTGACCCCATACCTACCCCTTTGAAAATTTTAGGTATAATTTTGGTCATAAGTTCAGGGCTATTGGTAGCGTTGTCTAAAGAAAAATAAGAGTAAGGAATAAAATGAAATTAATAGCAGGTCCATGTGTATTAGAGAGTCGTGATACCGTCATGAGAATAGCAGAGTCATTAATCAAATACCATGAAGACTGTACCAAAGATTTTTATTTTAAAGCAAGTTTTGATAAAGCCAACAGAACGTCACTCGATTCTTTTAGAGGTCCAGGGATTGATGAGGGATTAAAACTTTTACAAGAGGTGAAAGAGCAGTTTGGTTTTAAACTCTTAACCGATGTTCATGATTATACACAACCACAAGCTGTAGCAGAAGTGGTAGATGTGTTGCAAATCCCTGCTTTTTTGTGTCGTCAGACCGATTTACTGGTAGCTTGTGCCAAAACATCGGCTGTGGTCAATATTAAAAAAGGTCAATTCTTAGCACCACAAGCGATGGAACATTCAGTGGCTAAAGTGCTTAAAACAAGAGGTTTTGAGGGTGAAGTAAGCTATGAAAATGCAGACAAATACAATGTTTGGTTAACGGAGCGAGGTTCTAGTTTTGGTTACGGAAACTTGGTGGTTGACATGCGTGGACTGAAACAGATGAGAGAGTTTGCCCCTGTCATTTTTGATGCAACCCATTCTGTACAACAACCTGCATCAGGGGGGGCAACCTCTGGTGGTGATTCTTCTTTAGTTCCGTACCTCTCTCGTGCAGCAGCAGCTGTGGGTGTGGATGGTTTCTTTTTTGAGACCCATTTTGACCCAAGCATTGCACTAAGTGATGGTCCAAATATGATAGAATTGAAAAAACTAGACATTTTAATGGGTCAAATTGAGGCGATACAGAGTATTGTAGAGTAGCTTCTATCTCATCGAACAAAGTGAAAGTTTAATTTGTTATAATTATTTAAAATTATAATAAATAACAAAAATAAAAGGAACTAAATGAACGTAGTAGAAGGTAATTTAGCTGTAGATAAAAGTAAAAAGGTAGCCATTATTAATGCAAGGTTTAATCACTTTATCACAGACAGATTGGTTGAGGGTGCAGAAGATGTTTATGCAAGACATGGTGGTAATTCCGAAGATTTAGATCTTATTTTAGTGCCAGGTGCGTTTGAAATTCCATTTGCCTTAGACAAAGCATTGGCTTCAGGTAAATATGATGCTGTATGTTGTTTGGGTGCTGTGATTCGTGGTGCAACACCTCACTTTGACTATGTATCAGCAGAAGCAACCAAAGGTGTGGCAAGTGCTACGATGAAACATGGTAAACCAGTTACTTATGGTGTTCTAACTGTCAATAGCATCGAACAAGCGATTGAGAGAGCAGGGACAAAAGCAGGAAACAAAGGTGGCGAAGCGATGGCTGGACTGATTGAGATGATGAATCTTTATACAGCTTTAGAGGTATAATTAAATATTGGTGTGATGGTGGCATACCCCAAGGGCATTTCCGTTGGGCATCACCCCCTACAGTTGTAAATTTGTAGGGGGCGATTGCTATCGCACCATTAATTAAATATATATAAAAGTTCAAAATTTGAATTTTTATATACATTTAGTAGGGTGCTGTTTTCCAACGCACCAAAAAAGGTAACATAAACATGGCAACAAGACATCAAGCAAGAACAGCAGTAGTAGGACTTTTATACGCATACGATTTGGGTAACGATAACATCGCAAACTTTTCAGATGAGATTTTAGAAGAAGACAAAATTCGTAATAAACAAAGAGAGTTTTCAAAAGCACTTTTTAAAGGGACAATAGATAACCTTAAAGTGATTGATGATGAGGTTCAAAAGCACCTTAAAGGGTGGGATTATAAATCTATTGGTAAAGTGGAAAAGTCTATTATGCGTTTGGCTACTTTTGAGATTATGATAGAGGGTACAGACAAACGTATTATCATCAATGAAGCGATAGAGTTAGCAAAAGCGTTGGCAGATGATAAATCTCCCCGTTTTATCAATGCTGTTTTAGATGCAATAGGTAAAGAAGAATCTGCAAACATAGAAAAACCAGAAGAGAAAGAAGTTCCAAAAGAGAAACCAGAATAATTAAAACCGTAGGGTGCGTTTTCCAACGCACCATTAATATCAGGATTTAAATTTTACATTATAAAGAGGGGATAAAATGCAACACTTTTTCAAAATATCTCTCCTTTTCTTCCTAACCCTCCCCACTATTTCTAAAGAGATAAAACCAGCATTCATCTTAAAATCTAAAGGTTTAGTCAACGACTTTGTACTCGATGGTTTAGAACTTTACGTAGCCAACAATGAAGGTTCAGTTGAAATTTTTAACATAGAGAAAGAGGAAAAAGTAGGTGAAATCTTCATCGACCCACTGCTCACTACCAAAGATGTTTGGACAAATGTAAAAATACTCTCAGTTGACAGATACAAAGGGAAAACACTCATCGTCAGTACAGCCAAAGATGGTTACCGAAATGTTTGGATTGACGATGGTAAAAAACTTACACTTCTTATTAATACCAAGAAAAAAAGCACCGTTAAAGAGGCACGTTTTGTCAATGAAAAAGATTTTGTTTATGGTACTTTGGGTTATGATATCGCCCGTTATACTTTAAATGACAGTTACCATGCCTATAAAAATCAAATAGAAGAGAGTGCCTTTTCAGACATGGTTCTGAGTGAAGATAAAACCACCATGATAACAGCCAGTGAAAGTGGTCAAGTTACCGTGATAGATGTCAAAAGTGGAAAGGTTTTAAAACAACCTAAACCACTTAACTTAGACAATATTTATAAACTTGATTATAAAAATGGAAACATCATCACAGCAGGTCAAGATCGAAGGGTAGGGGTGTACCCAAAAAATGGAGAACCTTATTACCTAAAAAGTAAATTCTTGGTCTATTGTGTAGGTTTAAGCC
>Ga0256824_10000247_pt1 | contig 19723 bp, 12 predicted proteins | sample CV67metaG_FD_191570 | JGI IMG/M metagenome (GOLD analysis project Ga0256824, IMG submission 191570) | Hydrothermal vent microbial communities from East Pacific Rise, Pacific Ocean - CV67 | ecosystem: Environmental > Aquatic > Marine > Hydrothermal vents | place: Pacific Ocean: East Pacific Rise...
AACTTGTTAAAGATGATATTATAATTAAAAGTAATATGGATATATCTTTTACAAAAAATGCTACCTATACCATATCAACAAGTGAAGTAAATATTAATGATGAGGATAAAAATATGCATATGTCTCCTCTATTCATCAAAGGAGACCATAACCTTGAAACATATAATGGAAATGCTGCACTACATATAGAATCACTTAATTTTGAAGAAGAGGGTACCCAAAATGGTCTAACAATTCAAAACCTAAATCTTAATATAGATATGGATGAATTTATAGAAAAAGCTCTGATGCTAGGAACCATAGATTTATCTATAGAAAATCTTATGATAAAAGATGATAGTGACCCAAAATTTAAAAACATTAATATTGCTACCAATGTCCATATAGTAACAAAAAAAGATAGCGAAACAACCATCTCTACAGAACTTGATGGAGATATTAACTTTAAAGATACAAAGCTTCCAAACAATCTACCTGATTTAAAAAACATTCATGCCAAAATGAATATGCAACATATAGGAATTAAAGGTATGATTGAATTCCAAAAAGCCAGTAAAGAGATGCAAGAGGCACAATCTCAAATATTTACAAAAATGCAGTCTAATCCAGAAGAAAAAGAGATGCAGAAAATATTTGAAGAGTTTGGAACACTACAACAAAATATGATGGGAAAAATAGTTCACTCACTAAATACGCTTTTAGTTAAAGATAAAAGCCTTATTGAATATGGATTAGAGATAGAGACAAAAGATAATAAAAAGAGTCATGCCAATGTAAAAGTTGGATATACAGGTGACATACAATTTAATGGTTCTATTGAAGAGATAACCATGAAAGTACAGAAACAAGCACTTAATTTAATTAATTTTAATGTCAATATAGGTTTAGATACTGAGCATATTAATAAACTTCCAAATACTGAGACTCTAAAACAACAAATTCAAATGGGTATAGTTCAAGGTTTTGTAAAAGAAAAAAATGGGAAATATATTTTAAATGGTTACTATAAAAATCAAGAACTAATGGTAAACGATAACAACTTAACCGCTACCGTATTACCATTTCTTATGATGGCAACTCAAGGAGGAGGATTCTAATCCTCTCTTTAAAGTTCTCCATAGTTTGTTAGTTTATTTTTACATAAACGAACAATCTCTTTATCTGTCAAAAAATCAATCTCTCCATTATTTTTTGATGGATGAACCATCAATTCTATAACGTTTTTATTTAATGCTAAGGCATACTCAAACCTTTTTTTCATTATATCTTTAGAAGTAGAAAATAATCCAAAATACCCATCAATCGTCTTACATTTTCTTTTAAGAAGAAAATGATGTAATTCTCTATACATTTTTTTATGAAAAGGTATCTTATCCAATGATATAATCTTTTGGGGTCTAACATATTGAATATTATATTTTTTAGAGACTTCCATGACTGCATTTAAAACGGGGAAATATCTATGCAGATGATGATGATGATCTAAATGAGTAACTTTAATTCCAGCATCTAATACTTTTTCAATTTGAAGAGAATACTCCTTGACTAAATCATCATGACAAAAAGATCCATTTCTAATCTTTTTTATAGCATCCCTATATTTATAAAAATATCCACTCTTAGAATCAACTAAAGAAGCAGGTGTATTTATTAGTGTATACTCACCATCAAGTACTAAATGAACACCAATTCCAAGCTTTGGATGAGATTTTGATAATGCAACGGCTTCTTCAAATCCCTCCCCATACGCAATAAGCGTTGTACTTGTTAAAATACCATCATTATGACACTTAATTATATTGTTATTAATCTCTTGTGAAAAACCAAAGTCATCACCATTTACAATAATCTTCATTGTAACCTTTTTTTAAATATTATTCAATATTCTTAGTTAATAGTAGCTTATTTAGAACAAAATAGATTTATAAAAGTTATAATATGTTAAACAATTAAATATTTTTTTTAAAAAATAATCTATGGAACAATAACAATAGGTATGCCATCTTTAGTACGCTCCCAAACTTCTTCCATATCATCATTACTCATGGCAATACAGCCTTCTGTCCAGTCAAGTAACATAGGCATCCAATCTCCAATAGGTGAAAGAGACCAGTTTAATGGTGTTCCATGAATCATAATCATACCCCCTGCACTTTTTCCTAATTTTTTAGCATGGGCTTTATCTTTTTTATTAGGATAAGAGAGATGAATTGATTTATTATAAGACTTACTGAGTTGTCTCCAATCTAAAACATATGCACCTTCAGGTGTTTTCATATCACCCTCAACCTCTTTAACTCCATCGGGAACTTGTCCTAAACTAATATGATATTTTTTATAAATTTCACCTTGTTGAGAGAGATAGAGCATACGCGTTGATTTTTTAATAATAACCTTATCTGCCATAAAAATCATATCAGAAAAAAGAGAAAGAGAAAAAAGAATAAGTATAAAAAAAATATGAAAAATCATGGCTACCCCTTAAAAGAATATAATATTTCCTTTTTAACTCTATCATACTCCTCCTGAAGATGTTTCAAATCGTATGAGTTATTAATAATATAAGTTCCTAAGTGTTTCTTTTCTTCTATATCTATCTGCGAAGCTATACGCTTTTTAGCTTCCTCTATAAAAAAACCATCACGTGCCAATAAACGCTTAAATTGCTTATCTCTAGAAGCGTATACAACAATAGATTTTTTAATGGGATAACGTTTTGTTTCGAAAAAAAGTGGAATATCGATTAAGTAAGGTTTTTCTAATCTATCTTGTACATTAGATTGATTAAAAATCTCTTCAAATATTAAGGGATGAAGAAGTTCTTCTAAACGCAACTTTTCTTCTTTATTAGAAAAGATTAAAGAGCCCAAAGCTTTTCTATCTACAACTCCATCATTAATATAGTCTCTACCAAAAAGGTCTGCTATTTTATCTTGATGCAAATCCAACATACTATGAGCAATTTTATCAGCATCAATCACAACAAAACCATCTTCTAAAAAAAACTTTGCAACACTGCTCTTACCTGTTGCTATGCCACCTGTCAATACTATCGCATTTTTAAAACTCATCTTACTCCCTATCTTTATTTAATCTATTGTAACGAATAATAATTAATAACAAATGATAAAAATCATCAATCAGATTTATTTTTAATCTTATAGAAAAGAGAGTATACTTCTGAAAAATTAATTAAAATAAAGGAAAATCATGGCTTTCTCACCAGAAAATCGTTCAGGAACCATTAGTGGAATTCTTTTTGTTGCTATTTTTGCAGCAGGGGCAACCTATATTGCAGGTCTAGGACCTATTCATGCTTTAGGTCTTTCTCCTTTGGTTATTGGTATTGTAATGGGTATCTTTTATGCCAATACCCTACACAATCAACTTCCACCAGCATGGGAAACAGGTATTACCTTTTCAGGAAAAAAAATACTTCGTTTTGCGATTGTACTTTATGGCTTTAGAATCACCTTTCAACAAATCATGGATGTAGGAATGGAAGGATTTTTAGTCTCATTAATTATGCTTTCGACTACTTTCTTACTAGGTACATGGCTAGGAACAAAAGTGTTTGGTATGGAAAAAGATACTTCAATGTTAACAGCATCTGGAGCCTCTGTATGTGGTGCTGCTGCTGTTTTAGCAACAGAGCCAGTTCTTAAGGCAGAAGGTCACAAAACAGCCATTGCTGTCTCTATGGTTGTTCTTTTTGGAACCATCTCTATGTTTTTATATCCTGTACTTTATACAGCCATTATTGAACCAGCACAAGGTTTTTTACATATGACTCCCAGTCAATTTGGTATCTATGTTGGAGGAACCATTCATGAGGTAGCACAAGTAGTTGCTGTACCTTTCTCTATTCCAAACGCTCCTGTAGATATGGCAAACAATGCTGTTATTGTTAAAATGACACGTGTTATTATGATTGCTCCCATGTTAATTGTATTGGGACTTTACTTAAGCTACAGTGCAAAAAAAGAGGGTGGAGATGCTTCAGCTGTTAAATTGGTAATCCCTTGGTTTGCTGTTTATTTTATTGGGGTAGCTGCTTTTAACTCATTTCATCTCATTCCTGACAATATCGTAAATATTATTAATGAAATAGATACTTTTTTACTCACCATGGCAATGACAGCTCTTGGTATGGGAACACGTTTTGCAAAATTTAAAGGTTTAGGACTTGCTCCTGTCTATACGGCACTGGGAATGTTTATATGGTTAGTTATTGGTGGATTTATAGTTACAAAGCTTGTTTGTTAAATTATTTACTGCATATATATTAATATTAACTTATTTTTTTAAATAAAATATTATTTTAAGGATTAATACAGGTTTTACTTGTTAAAATGTCCTTAGTTAAGAAGATACATCATTTCTCAATCGAAATAACCCTTATAATTCTCCCAAATCATAAAAAACTTTTCATAGGTATCTTCTTAACGAATTAGATACCTTTCCTTGTTTTTAGATCTCACATATTGTATAATACTCGAACTTAATTTTTTAATAACATAAGGATACAAAGATGACGAACCTCTATGAAAAACTCGGTCTTTTTTATCTTGGTCATGATATTGACAAAACTACACAAAAACCCAGCGAAGCACTTACCCTACTAAAAAATAAAAATTTCACAACCCATGCAGCTATTATAGGTATGACTGGTTCAGGTAAAACAGGTTTGGGTATAGGTCTTATAGAAGAGGCTGCCATAGACAATATTCCTGCTATTCTCATTGACCCTAAAGGAGACATGGGAAATCTCCTTTTAACTGATCCTACCTTTAACCCAAAAAACTTTGAACCATGGATAGCAGATGAAGCACGAAGTAAAGAGAAAAATGTAGCTAAGTATGCTCAAGAGACAGCTTCAATGTGGCTAAAAGGAATTAAACGTGACCATCAAGGTAAAACACGTGTAGCAAAGCTTCATGCCGTAGAGAAAACCATCTATACCCCTGGAAGTTCTGCTGGAGTCTCTATCAATATTTTAGGTTCATTAGAAGCACCACCTTCTGAAATTTTAAATGACTCAGATACTTTTGCCTCCTACCTAAAAAGTACCGTCTCTTCCCTTCTTTCACTGGTTAAAATAGAAGCTGACCCCATCAGTTCAAAAGAGTACTTACTTATAGCACAAATATTGGTAAACAGATGGATGGCTGGTGACAGTATCTCTATTGAAGAACTTATCGGTGCTATTATCTCTCCTTCATTTGATAAAATAGGTGTTTTACCATTAGAAGCATTTTACCCTCAAGATAAGCGTTTTGCTTTAGCCACTAAGTTTAATGCCATTATCGCTTCACCTACATTCGCTTCATGGCTACAGGGTGAAGATTTGGATATTCAAAAATTTCTTTATGATGAAAATGGAAAAGCAAAAGTAGCTATCTTTTCTATTGCGCACTTATCTGATGCAGAGCGTATGTTTTTTGTAACACTTTTACTTAATAAATATATCGCATGGATGAGACAACAGTCAGGAACCTCTGCACTTAAAGCCCTGCTCTATATGGATGAAATTTATGGTTACTTTCCACCAAGTAAAAACCCCCCATCAAAAGAACCAATGCTTCTGCTTTTAAAACAAGCACGTGCTTTTGGTGTGGGTGTCATTTTAAGTACACAAAACCCAGTTGACCTTGACTATAAAGGACTCTCCAACATTGGTACATGGTTTATAGGTCGGCTTCAAACAGCACAAGATATTGAACGTGTTATAGATGGTCTTGGTGGTAAAGTAGGAGCATCTTACTCTAAACGCGAGATTAAAGAGTTACTTGCAAACTTACAAAAACGAACCTTCTTCTTAAAATCAGCCCATCTTGATGACATACGTGTTTTTTCAACCCGTTGGGTCATGTCTTATCTAAAAGGACCTCTAAAAGCTACTGAGATATCTAATCTCATGGCTAATAAAAAATCTTCCACACCTCAAACACTAATAAGTACAACTATAAAAGATAATGGTTTTGAAAGTTTTATAAATATTGACAAAAGTATAGATCAAAAATTTGCTATAGATGTTACTGGTCAAAATAACTTTAGTGCTAATCTTCAAGTAAAAGTAGATTTACACTACTTCCATCAAAGTAAAAATATAGACAAAAATGAAGAACTTTGTCTAACTCTTGAACTCTATGAAGATGACCCTATTGAATGGGAAAATGCAACTATGATTGATACTTGTTCAAACTTCTCTAAATCAAAACCAAGTAATGCTTCCTTTACATCATTAAGTTCAGAAATTTCCGAGGATAAAGATTTACGGAAAACAAAAAAAGAACTTATCAACTGGATATATAAAACAAAACGGTTAAAACTATATAGAACAAACTCTCCAAGATTAACCTCTACTCAAGATGAAACGAGAAGAGACTTTAAAGTACGAATTAAAGATGTTTTAGATGATAAAAAAGAGCAAGAGATTGAAAAACTTCAAGAACGATATGAGAAAAAAGAGAGAATGCTACTAAAACGCTTACAACGAGCTCAAGACAAAGTAGTAAAAGAAGAAGCTGATGCAAGTAAATCGATGGTTGATACAGGAATAGCCATTTTAGGTGCACTATTTGGTCGTAGTTCTACAGCTAAAATAGGTCATGCATTTTCAAAAGGAAGCCGTGCTTATAAAGAACGTGGAGACCTAGGAAGAGCTGAGGAAGCACTTTCTGCACTACATGAAGAGTTAGAGCTTTTAGCAGAAGAGTTGGAAGAGAAGATAGATGAAATATCATATAAATATGATATAGATGCTATTGAGATTTTAGAAACCTTCATTAAACCTAAAAAATCTGATATTGATATCAAAGAAATATCATTGATTTGGAATTAAACTCTTTAAATTTTACATTAATATATTAAAAACATTTTATATTAATAATTATTAAATTATATTTATTTAACATAATTATTAATTCTATTCAATACCAAATAATATTCTATATGATAAAATGTTCTACAATATTCATGTGGAGCTATATAATGTTTAAATATTTTACCAGTTTAGTTTTTTTCCTTCTTCTTATAGGGTGTTCGTCACATTTTTTAACAAAAAATAAAGATTTTTCATTAGAAAAAAAATATGCTATTGGTTCTTTTTGGAACTATACAGAGACCTCAATGGCTGGGCTTAAGGCAGCAAGTATTGTAGAGGGAGTTCTTTTAAAAAATAAGATTACTCTCTACTCACTAATTGAAGGTAATGAAGAGTTTACTCTTAATAAAAATCAAAAAGATTTACTTAATATCCAATTGAAAGAAGCAAAATCTTTAGGTGCAGACTATTTTATAACAGGGGAAGTTCAAGAGTGGCGTTATAAAATAGGAATTGATGGAGAGCCTGTAGTCTCTTATAGTATTAAAATAATAGACTTAAAAAATAAAGAAAGAGTTTTCTCAGCGATAGGTGCAAAAAGTTCATGGGGACATAAGTCTATAGGTATTGTTGCACAAGAAATTGCCGATGAATTATTACCAAAGTTCATTAAGTAATGATAAAAATAAAAAACAATATTCTGTGGAGAAATGCTCCAGAAGTTGGAATTATTACGCTTCTTCTTATTTTTATAGGTTATTTAATAGATCATAAGGACCCATTACTCATGCATTATCAATTTAATGCTGTTATCCTATGCCTTGCCGTAGTTACTCTATACTATGGTATATATATGGGTATTTTTATGTGGGGTATTTTTACAACTTTTTTATTTATTGTAGATTGTAACAATCCTCTTTTAAAACCTTTCTTATTAGAAAAACTTTTTTTTGTTATCCTTTTCGGTCTTTTTTTCTACAACTACAAGAAGAGTTTACGGCACTTAAAACAGCATAATAATTACTTAAAAACAAGATTAAAAGAGTTTAACAGCTCCTTTTTTACACTAAAAATGTCACATGATAAACTAGAGTCAACGTATATATCTCAACCTACTTCACTACAGTATCTTCTTTCTGATTTACTTAATAAATCAAGTCGTAACTCAATTGAAGATAATGCGCATAACGTATTAAATATCTTAGAAAAAAACTTTATGGTTAAAAAAAGTATGATTTGGGAAGTAAAGAGTGAAAAAGCAGTTGAGTTAATAGCCTCAAATGGAGAAGAGAATCAAAAACTAGATGAAACAGATAAACTTTTTGAAGAGGCTCTACTCTATAAAAAATCCATGTACTTAAAAGATTTAGAAGATAAAGAACAGACAAAATATATTGTAGTTATACCATACCTTAATAATCAAGATGAAATAACAAGTATCTTGGTGATAGAAGAGATACCATTTTTATTCTATAAAGAAGAGGTAATAATAAAAATCAATGTTATTTTTAACTATATGTTGATGGAGTCTGAAAAACGCTCTTTGGTAGAAAATATCTATAAAAAAGCAAATAGAAATATTAAAAATGAAAGTCAAAATATTATTGATTTTAAAGCAGAAGTTATACGTCTTCAAGAAATTAAAAATAAATTTTCTATAGATAGTAGAATATATGTTTTAGAAACTAAAAGCCCATATTTACATGAATCTATCAGTGATTATTTTTATAAAAATAGTAATTTAAAAGTTTTAAACCAATACATTTCTATTCAATGTAAACAGACCTACTTTCATTTTATTATTTTTCCTTTTACTCTTGCTAGTACCATAAATATGTTAACAAAAGAGTTTGATGAGAAAATTGAAGCACTTCAATATGAATTAGAAGAACAGTTGGGAGAAGAAGCGTACAGGGATATTCAAAGTAAAACTATCGCCATAGAATACATAGATCAAATATGGAAAGGGTTTAATTGTGTGGAGAGATAATTTTTTTATAAATGGGGGACTTATCTCTTTCTTACAAGAAGAAAATAGTTGGAAACTCATTATTTTCATGTTTGTTCTTGCTCTTTTTTGGATAATTTTTATATCTCTTTTATTAAAGTTTTTTCCAAAAAGATATCAATTTTATAAAAGAGAAATTTTTATTTTTCTTGTTAGCCTCAATGTAGCTCTTATTTTTATGGGTCTATTTCTAACTGCTTCCTTATTACTTTTTGGACTCTATTGGGCTACATTTAAAATAAGTAAACCAGCTTTTGCATCCATTAATCTAAATCAATATTTCACAAAGATTCCTTTTGTGGAGAGTAAGTTTCATGAAGGAATTTTAAATCTTAACACACATAAGAATACAGTAATTCAAAAAGAAGAGATGATTAAATCTTTGGAGACCATCTATAATAGCGCGGAACAAAACAATATAGGTAGAGTTAAACAGTTTTTATCATCAAACAGTGACGAAGTTAGACTGATTGCTTTTTCTCAGGTTTCATCCTATGAAAAACTTTTAACAAAGAAGCCAAAAGAGCTAGAGTTGAAACTAAATAATACAAAAATAGAAGAGAAACGTGAAGAGTATAATTATCTTTTAGCTGAAACCTATTGGCAATTTATTTATCATGGTGTTGCAGACAAACATTTAATTGAATTTTATATAGAAAAAATTGAAAAACATCTAAAATCAAGTGGTAAAAATATTAATGTCTATGTGCTTTATGGAAAAATTAATGTATACAATAAAAAATATAAGTCTGCTAAAACATACTTTTTAAAAGCCCTAGATGCTGGTGTTGAAAAACACTTGGTCTACTCTTACTTAGCAGAAATTGAATATGAGTTAAGAAACTTCAATTCTGTTTTTCAATACATCAACCATGATATGTTTGACCTCGATTTAAGAATCAAACCATACTATATGATTTGGAGTAAATAATATGCGTACAGTAATAGATAAAGGAAATCCAGACATTCTAATACCTTCAGAAGGTACTTATCCCTATGTTCAAGGTGGTGTTTCGTCATGGATTGCCCAACTTATGAATGGTCTACCTCAATATACATTTGGCATTATCTTTATAGGGAGTAAGCGTGAAGAGTATCCTCCTGAGCCTCTCTATGAACTACCTGAAAACTTAGTTTACTTTGTAGAAACATTCATATTTGATGAATCTATCAAGCCTAAAGTTACAGCCATCGATGGGGATAAAGAGAGTTTTAAATATATAGAAGAACTCTACCGTTGGTTTAAAAATAAAAAAAAAGAGAAACAAAAATTTCCAGAAAAAATTAAAGATTTAAACTTCTACCTCAATAATATTAATGAATCTGTCTTTTTATATAGTCGAGAGTCTTGGAAATTTATTTTAGAAAAAAATCAAGAAAATGCCCCAGACATTCCATTTATTGACTATTTCTGGGCTATTAGAAATATACATATGCCTATTTGGAAATTAGCAAAATTGGCAAAGTTTATTGGTAACAAAGGTTCTATTATTCATGCTCCTTCCACAGGTTATGCTGGATTTCTTGCTACACTTATTTCGCAAGATAGAAACTTACCCTATATTTTAACAGAGCATGGTATTTATACCAAAGAGAGAAAAATTGACTTAATTTCAAACTCAGCTATGATGGAGAGAAAACTTAAACTCTTTCAAGAATCTGCTGAAGATCATTACATACAAAAAATATGGATTAACTTTTTTGAAGCCATTGGGCTAATGAGTTATAACAGTGCAGATAGAATCTTTTCTCTTTTTAATGTAGCAAAAAATACACAAATAGCCTATGGTGCCATAGAAAATAAGTGTAAGGTTATACCCAATGGAGTGAATGTAACTAAATTAAAAAATACATTAAAAGAGCGTACAAAAGAAGTACCTAAAGTTATAACTTTAATAGGGCGAATAGTCTCTATAAAAGATATTAAAACATTTATTCGTGCAATACGTCTTACGGCTAATGAGATTCCTGATATAGAAGCTTGGATTGTTGGACCAGACAATGAAGATGAATCCTATGCACAAGAGTGTAGACAACTTATCTCTATACTTGAATTGGAAGATAATATTAAATTTTTAGGGTTTCAAAATATTATTGATATTTTACCTAAAAGTGGACTCTTAACACTTACCTCTATTAGTGAAGGAATGCCTCTTGTTGTATTAGAAGGCTTTGCTGCTGGTGTACCTTGTGTAAGTACGGATGTTGGTTCATGTAAAGAATTAATTTATGGGAAAGATGAAGAAGACAGTGCCATAGGAAAAGCTGGACGTATCTGCTCCATATCAAATCCAAAAGAGTTAGCAGAAGCATATATAGAACTCTTAAGCAATGAGGATATATGGCATAAGGCACAAGCCTCAGCTTTAACTAGAGTCAATAAATACTATACACAAGAGCAATTTTTATCTGCATATCAAACAGTTTATGATGAACTATATCATCACGTAAAGGTAAATAAATAATGGCTGGTATTGGATTTGAACTAAACAAAATGGTAGAGAAAAAAACTTTTGCCTCTATGGTTAAAACATTTGGATATGCAGCTGCTTTAAGTAGTGGTCCATGGGTTATATCTATGCTTATTATCTTAGCTGTAGGACTTACTTCAATATATTTGTCCAACAACTTACCTCAAGGCATTATGTTACAAGCTACCGTAACCTATATCTCAGCACTCGCTTTAAGTTCTATATTTACAGGATTTTTACAGTTACCATTTACACGATTTGTAGCAGATAGAATTTATGAAAAAAGATACTATCTTATTTTGCCAAATCTGTTTGGTTTATTGGTTTTTATAGTTCTAGTAGGGACTGTTATTGTTACCCCTTTAGCATTTTATATTTTTAATACACAGAGTAACTTTTTTATTTTACTCTATATATCTATTTTTATTGTTTTAAGTTTGGTCTGGATTACAAATATATTGGCTGCAAGTTTAAAACTTTATAAATATGTCATCTTATTCTATTTTCTTGGCTATATAAGCATCTATATTTTTTCCATATTACTACATGACTATGGTTTAATAGGCTACTTAATATCTTTTTTAATTGGTAACAGTCTGCTTTTTATTCTATTACTTTTAGGAATTATATACAATTATCCATCGCATAATCCTAATAATCAACGTTTTTTACGCTTTGACATGTTTACTCAAAGTTATAGTAAATTTTACTGGAAATTAGCATGGGCTGGTTTTTTAGGAAATACAGCCATTTGGATAGATAAAGTAATTTTTTGGTATTCACCAAATCTAGGTTACTCAGTTATTGATAGACTGCACAGTTCAATGGTGTATGATTTTCCAATTTTTTTAGCATACCTTACTATTATCCCTGGTATGGCTATATTCTTCTATCGTCTTGAAGTTAACTTTGTTCATGCTTATAACAACTTTTACTCTGCTGTTATCAAATTTGGAACCATGAGTCAGATTCAACAATATAAAAAAGATATGATTTTATCTGTCAATAGAACGATTAAAGAGATACTTCTAATACAAGGTATGTTTAACATACTTATTTTTTTAGGTACAGAAAATTTCTTTAACTTTTTTCACTTACCTCAACTATATATTCCACTTTTCTATATTGATGTTATTGGTGTTCAACTTCAATTAGGATTTATGGTCATAATGGCGTACCTCTACTATTTAGACAGACAAAAAGAAGCTCTATTTTTCACCATAATGTTTCTACTATTAAATAGCTTATTGACATGGACATCCATCCAACTCGGACCTTATTTTTATGGTTATGGTTTCACGGTTACCCTTCTTATACTGTTCTTATCTTCAGTATACACACTTAATAAAATTTTACAGGAGCTTGATTATCAAATCTTTATGTTGCAATAAAATAATTATTTTTTTCATTTTACTACTATCAACCCTATCAGCTGATAATAGATATGCCTTTATATATAGCAATCACCTTGATGATAGATTTATTAACTTTTACGATAAAGTTATTGTAGATAGTAATGTTATTGATAACATCTATGCACGTCGTTATCCTCAAAAAATGGTTGCCTACATTAGTGTAGGAGAGATTGATATCTCAAAGAAATCAGAAAGTAATTATAATCCTTCATGGATAATGAATAAAAACGATACATGGAATACATTGATAGTGGATTTAACCAATCAAGACTACCAATCATACCTCTTTCAAAAAATAGAAAATATTTATGAAAAAGGATATAGAAACTTTTTTTTAGATACCATAGATGCCTATCATGTAACAGCCAAAAACCAAGATGTTTTTAAAAAGCAACAACAGGCTCTTATTGAAATAATTCATAAATTACATACAAAGTATCCCCAGTCAGAGATTATTACCAATAGAGGCTTTGAAATATTAGACCAAATTCATAACGATATAAATGCAGTAGCTGTAGAGAGTTTAATGTATGGATACAATCATAAAGAGCGTTCATATATCAATGTACCAAAAAAAGATAGAACATGGATACTAAACCACTTAAAGCGTGTAAAAGCCTATGGATTAGATGCCATTGCCATAGAATACAGTGATCAAAATAGTGAGATACGAAAGCAATTTGCAAATGAAATAAAAGCTTTAGGTATTATTCCTTATATAACAGATGGTATGCTAAACGGACAAGGTGAATGTGATGTTGACCGTATAAAAAGAGATGTTCTTATTCTATATCATGATTATGATGTTACCGATGATAATCACTCTATTGCATCAGATATCCATCATACATTATCTCTTCCCATAGAGTATTTTGGATATATACCCCATCTCTATGACCTATCTAAAAAGCCATTACCACAACATGTAGAAGATAAATATCATGCTGTTATTGTTTGGGGTGATGAGCATATACAAAAAGATCAAGGAATTTATGAATGGATAGTAAAAAGACTTAATGATAAAATAAAAATTCTTCTTTTGGGAGATTTCCCATTTAAAGCCTCAAAAGAGAATCTTGAGACATTATCTATAGTAAATAAGAAAAATGAGAATAACTTTATTGATAAAAGAGAAGTTATTTATCCTACTGACTATACTCCTTTTGAACAAAAATGCTTTGTAGAACATGAAGAGAATACTCTTTCCTCAGAAGAGAATATTAAAGAGGTCGTTAATATTGAGTACCCCAATGGACAACAGAGTACAGTTATTGCGATTACACCATGGGGAGGTTATGCTGTTCGTAATTCAGCTCTATTAACAATAGACAACACAACCTATTGGACCATAGACCCTTATAAATTTATTAAAGAGAGTTTGGCATTAAAAGAGAATATTCCTATGCCTGACCCCACCACAGAAGCAGGAAGACGAATACTCTTTATTCATCTTGATGGTGATGGATTTATGGAGCCAGTTCGGATTGATATGGAAAAACTTTCTATGGAATATCTTATCGATAATGTTTTTCTTAAATATAAAGTACCTCAAACTATATCGGTCATAGAAGGGGAGATTGAGTATCTCTATCCTAACAAACCAAAACTGATTAATCGAATGAGAAAAATAACCAAAAGACTCTATGAAATACCATGGATAGAACCAGCAAGTCACACCCTCTCTCATCCATTTTTTTGGAAAGACATGGTTGCAGGAACAGAGAGTACAAAAACTGAACAACTTCGCTATCTAAAGCTTAAAGGCTATCACAAGTTAAATTTAGAGAAAGAGACCATAGGTAGTGTAAATTATGTGAGAAAATTTGCTAAAACATCAAAACATCAAGAAAAGATACTCTTTTGGTCTGGAGATTGTCAACCACCGAAAGAGGTTTTAGCCTATGTAGAGCGTCAAGGAATTATTGCAATTAATGGTGGGGACACCATTATTAATAAAGATATGCCTTCATTAAGTTATATTGCTCCATTTGGTATTCAACGAAATGACTATTGGCAAATCTATACAGCCCAACAAAATGAAAATGTATTTACACATGATTGGATGGGACCTTTCTGGGCTTTTCGTAAAGTAATAGATACATTTAAAATGACAAATAGACCTCATAGAGTGAAACCTATAAATATCTACTACCATACTTATGCAGCTTCTAAATTAGCATCTTTCAATGCCTTAATAGAGGTTTATGATTGGGCGATGGCACAAAAAACTTCTAAACTCTATACCTCACAATTTATAAAAAAAGTAACGGACTTTTATCGTAGTTCTATCTCTAAGATTGAGGGAGGATTTGAAATAAGAAATTCAGGTGAATTAAGAACAGTAAGATTTAATGGACAAGTAGACATTGATATAACAAACAGTAAAGGTGTTGCAGGGTACATCTTTGAAAATGGTCAAACCTATGTCACTTTAGATAAGAGGGGAAAATATTTTATTGAATTGGGTAGTGATAATAGTGAACCCTATCTTATAGACTCAAATGGATGGGTAGAATCCGTTGATATAAAAAACAACAAATATCTTTTCAAATTAAAATCAAATATAGCTGTTAATTCTAATTTTTATATCCCCAATACATGTACGATTAAAGTACCAAAATATTTTAAAAAGCTTAAACAAAAGAACCATATAAAACTACTTTCAGAAAGTAAAAAGGAGCTTACAGTTGAATTCAAATGTCAATAATAAAACAGAAGAAACCTCAACCTTATCCATAACAGAGATGATTGGATTTATTGTTATAGTAGGTTCTGCTCTATATCTTTTATACCCAAAGAGTGATATAAAAGAGTTATTAAATAAAAAAACCGAAGAGAATACTCAACTCTCCATAGACTACTTAAACAATATGTTAATGCACAACCCTAATAATGTGGAACTACAATATAAACTTATTGAAAAATATTCTTTAAATGGGGAGGCAGATAAAGCATTAATATTAATAAACAAGTTAATAGCAACAACAACTAATCCAGATGAGTTAAAAAAACTGTTTAAAAGTGAATACCTCTTTCTAAAAAAACAATATTTTCAAACAAAAGATAAAGCTGAAACTAAAAAGCCTCAACTTGCTGTATTAGAAGAAAAGTTATCTCATCTTTTTCACTATGCAAAAGATAATGATGCTTATAATTTTTTACTCCATGAATCAACTTCAATGGATTTTATAAAACTTCGTTACAAATCATTTAGCTATCTATTGAGAAAAGAACCTATTACATTAAAAGTAAAAGAGGATGCTCTTAGATTTTTTATAAGCTATAATAAACTAGAAGAGGCAGAACCATTAGTTATGGATTTACTTGAGAAAGAGAGCAATCAAGAAAAAAGCTTAGAATATTTTAAAACAGCATTCTATCTTTTAGCTCAAGATAAAGTAAAAAATAGAGAAAAAATAGAAAAAATCATTCAAATATATAGAGAAAAAAATCCTCTATCTCAAAATGATTTATATCTACTATCCAATATATATCTTCAAATGAATCAAAAAAAAGAGGCTGCAGAGTTTATTTATAGCAGTTTTAAAAGTCATCCAGAGTTATTTGATGAAAAGAGTAGCTATGAAGCAATTAGAATTTTAAGCTATAACTCACAATTAAAACGAGCATTAGAAGTTTCTAATTTTACTGATAAAAAATATCCATCACAAAAAAGTTTAGATAGTCTTATTCAACTCTCTATTTGGCTTAGTAAATCAAAAGAAGCCATTACGTTCAATATTCAAGGATGGCAAGTCTACAAAGATGTAAAATATAAAAAGTATCTTTTGGAAAAAACCACGCTTGATAATGCCTATAAAATACGTGGTAAAATTTACAAACAAGCCATAGCAAATGGTGACTTTTCCATGGTAAAAAAGATGGGAGAATATTATGAATACACAGGAGAAATTGATAAAGCAGAGAACTACTTTAATACTCTTCTTAAAAAGTATCCTAAAAAAAATATCTATCAAGAAGCCATTCGATTTAGCCATGATAATGGTAACTTTGAAAATGTAGATAATCTATATAAAAACTATAGAAAAAAGTTTGGTATAGATAGAGAGATTCATAAAAAAGTAATTGATGAGTTTATTGTAACAAAACAGATAAACCGTGCCTATACCTTTACTAAAGAGCTAAAAAATTTAGGAAAAGAGCATAAACAAATTAAAATTTCTAAGGAGGCAGGGGGTCATCAGCATAACCATCATCATATAGAAGAGAAAGACTATAGTGCAACACTTAAACAGTTAGCATCAATAGAGCAAGATTACCCTTATCTCTATGATTTACTCTGGAAAGACGAAAATAATTTTACTAAAACTAAAAATAATTATGCAATGTTAATTAATTTAGAATCAAAACTATCTAAAAAACCTCGTCTTGAGTATCTCTATAAAAAAGCTTGGGCAACAACAGGAGACAGTACCTATTTACCTTTACTCTTTTCTTTATATATTGATAAAAAAGAGTATAAAAAATTTGAAGAAATACTAAATTCATTAAAAGCTCAAGAGAGAGATGCTTTAGAGAAGCTCTCCTATTTTCAGATACTCTTAGCAAACTATTATCAAGGTATACGACAACCAAAGCTTGCTTTAGCCTCATTTAAAAAAGCTATTACTCTTGAACCAGATAATGGAGAAATACACCAAGCATACTTATGGTTTCTACTCAATCGAGACTATTATAGTGAGCTACAAAATGAGATTAATCTACTCAAAAGAAACAGCAAACTACAGAAAAAAACAGCACTCCCTTCTGTAGTGGCAGCATTAAAATTAAATAAAAGTGATTTGGCTTATAAATGGTTAAAACCCTTACTTAAACAGGAGCGTAAAAGTCCAGAGTATCAGGCATTATATGCAGATATCCTAGAGTTTCAAGGAGAGAAAGATAAAGCTCAAGCCATTCGTTTCAGACTCTTTAAAAGCATGCATAAAAAAGTAAAATCAAAAAAAGAGCTCTTAAAAGATAAAGAGTTTGCACAACTCTATTTACAGATGGCATTGAGTTATAAGTTCCCCTATAGTAAAAAGAATCAATATATGAAAAAATTTAAATCACTCTTTTCTAAAAAAGAGTATTTAGAAATTGAATTAGGCTTGTATAGCTCTTACAATATGGTAAATAAAATAAGCAACCTAGTTCATCAACATAAATTAAATTACCCTTGGATAAACCTCTATCTTGCAACCCAACGAAAAGACAAAGCATTTGCAAAAAAAGCTTATAAAGAAAATTTCAATACCTTCTCTCTAAAAGATAAAATATCTATTGCCATTGAAAGTGAGCATAAAGATCATGCCTACACACTACTTTTTAATAGTATGAATGAGAATCAAAATAGTATATCACTCGCTACAACTTATTGGAGATTAATTAATGATGAGTTTCCAAAAAGTAAATTTTCTATACGTAGTGAGCATTTATCTAAAGAAATTTCTCAAGAGAGTATGAACTTTTCTACCAAATACAGTTTAAACAGTAAGCTCAATATAGGAGTAGATTTACTTCAAAATAATTATATTCAACAAAATAAAGATGATTTTACAGAGCGTGCATTTGGACTCTCTTTAAGTAATCATGATTCTAATTTTTTATGGAGTCTGAACCTTGGGCGATATTTTGGAGACTACCACTATAACTACTCCAAATTTATGATGCACTATAACCTTGAATATACTTCTATTGAGCTAAATATTAAAAATAATAATAGAACAGAACTAACACCAAAACTTCAAACCTATGGACTTGAAGACAGCATTAAATTAGACTTTACCTATAATTTAGATGAACGTAATCTCTTTGGTCTATCTTATCAACAAAACAATTATCATTTAAAAGATGGTGAATTCCTTGGTAAAGGTAAGGTAATACAACTTTCTAATACTCAACTATTTCGTCTAGGTTATCCCAATATAACACTTTTTAATTATCTGAATATAGAAAATTTTGATTTTGAAGATAAAAAAATGGGACTTAGTAGTTTTACAGAAATGGGTTCTGAAATAACCATTGGAGACAATGCTAAAAACACTCTTTATAAGAGCTGGAAACCATATATGAGCCTAGGAATGGCACTAAATGATCATAAACAAATAGGAAGTAGTGTGACCATGGGTGTTGCTGGTATGCTCTACAGAGCTGATAAGCTTGATTTTTCATTGCGTTATATAAAAGGTATTAACAACTTAAATGAAGAGATCTATGGAGCTTATTTAAATTATAACTATTAAGGATAAAAATGTTCAAAAAAATTATTAGTAGTCTAGGAGTATGTGCACTTTTAGGGTGTACAAATGTAGATGATAAGTCAGAAGTTAAAGAGACAGATATTAAAACCAAAACAGCAGTAAAAGATAATATCAAATCTGTATACAACCAAGCATATCAAGAAAATTATAAAAAAGACCATATAGAACATATTGTCAAAAAAGCAAAAAACTCTTATATTTTGATTGATGCTTTTGATGAGATAGATATTAGTAAATACAGTGCTAAACTCAAAAAAAACAACAACCAAATAGCAGGTTATATATCTGTAGGAACAGGAGAAAACTTTAGAAACGACTACAAATCTCTAAAACCATACCTAAGTAAAAAATCTTGGTCAGATTGGCCTGATGAGTACTATATAAGTGAAACAAACGAAGCTGTTTTAGATATTATGAAAAAACGTATTGATAAGATGGCAAACTGGGGAATAGACTGGGTTGAATTTGACAACATGGACTGGTTAACAAATGAGACTCGTAAAAAGTTTAAACTCACATCTACCGTTAAAGAAGCACAAGAGTATGTAAATAAACTCTGTGACTATACCCATTCAAAAGGTATGAAATGTATGGCTAAAAACAGCACGAAAGGATTTGAAAACTTTGATGGAGTAACCTATGAATCTTATCATAAAGAGAAAAATTGGTGGGACAAAGAAGGAACCAAAGAGTTTTTAAATAACAATAAATTGGTTATCATCAACCACTATAAAGAGTCC
>Ga0256824_10000248_pt1 | contig 19722 bp, 18 predicted proteins | sample CV67metaG_FD_191570 | JGI IMG/M metagenome (GOLD analysis project Ga0256824, IMG submission 191570) | Hydrothermal vent microbial communities from East Pacific Rise, Pacific Ocean - CV67 | ecosystem: Environmental > Aquatic > Marine > Hydrothermal vents | place: Pacific Ocean: East Pacific Rise...
TACTGCTTGTAACACAGTCTCTGCGTATGCTCTTCCTGAAATGAATGCTCAAAGTAATTATCCTGTTTTAGGTGTTATTGAACCAGGTGTAATGGCAGTTGAAAATAGTAGTTTGTCTAAAGATGACAGTATTTTAATTATTGCGACACGTGCAACCATTGCTTCTAAACGTTATCAAAATGCCCTTACCCATTTAAATTATACCAATATTACAGCTATTCAGACAGGACTTTTTGTTCCTTTGGTGGAAGAAGGCATGTTTGGTGGAGCCGTTTTAGAGGCAACCATGAATCATTATTTTGCAAATATTGAAACGCCTAAAGCCATTATTTTAGGATGTACACATTTTCCTCTTATTGAAAAATCACTTAAAAATTATTTTGATGGAGTGCCACTTTTAATTCATTCAGGAGAAGCTATTGTTGAGTATTTGGAGGCTCGTTACGAGTTGGCACCACAAGTAGAAAAGAGTTCTTTAAAAATTTTTGCCTCAGATAACGTAGCAGGATTGAGAAAAATTGCACAAAATTGGTTAAACTCCCCCCTTTAATCTATTCTATTAATTTCATTATAAAATCAGTTTTTTCTAATATATTTAATATTTTATATTATTTATTTAAGTTTTAGGATTAATTTAAAAAGTAACATTTATTTTAATTTATATTAAAATAATATTTTAAATTAACTTTATTTTTAATAATTATGCAAGAATAGAAGTAGGAAATCTATAAAGGAGTCTCTAATGACTAAAAAGATAACAAGTATAATTTTACTACATGCAATGGTAGTTTACTTTATAAATGGATGTTCTGCATCCATTGAGAAAACAGAGAATAAAGCTCCAAAACAAGTTACTATAGAGGTTAGCGAACCGAATCTTTTAGAAAGTCAAATCTATGGGGTGCATACCAATGATATTCAAGTTTTATTAGATGCTACACCTATTGGTAGTGAAATCTCTCTTGAAGAGGGAGATGATGGAGAATGGCATTTGAAAATTGAAAAAATTTTCACAGTTGAAAATATGAATCATCAAGAAGTTGAGTACATTGATGAACCTCTCCGAGAAGAGAAAGCCAATGATATAGCTCTTTACTCTTCTGAAACTATTTTAATTTAAAGTTTTTACTTTTTATTAAAAAATACCCACGGCCTCTCGAACAATAGCCATTTTTGCATTGGCTATTGTTTGCATTTTCTTAGCTCCGTCAGATAAAATATCTTTTACTAAATCAGGATTATTGATATAGGCTTCACGTTTCTCTCTTGCCTCTTCAAACTCTTTCCAAATAAGCTCTTTAAGGTATTTTTTGAAGTGACCATAACCCTCTTCACCTGTTTTGTAACGTGCTTGAAGCTCATTTTTACGGTTATCATCTAGGAAAAGAGAAGCAATGTTATAGATATTACACCCTTCATGTTCTAAAGGTTCTCCTAAAGGTGTGGAGGAGCTTATGATTTTATTACAACGTTTTTGTAATTTTTTTTCTGTCTCCATGAAAATATCAATTGCATTGTCATAACTTTTAGACATCTTTTGCCCATCGATTCCAGGAATGGTGGCTACGGTTTCATTGACCACATGTTCTGGAAGTGTGAAGATTTCTCCATACTCATTGTTAAGTTTGGTAGCAATATCTCGTGTCATTTCAACATGTTGAATTTGATCTTTTCCTACAGGTACTTTTTGGGTATCTAATAGTAGAATATCAGCTGCCATTAAGACTGGGTAGGAGAAAAGAGCATGGTTAGCCGCAATCCCTTTTGCCACTTTATCTTTATAGGAGTGGGCTCGTTCAAGTAGACCCATTGGTGTAAATTTTGAAAGAATCCAGTATAGTTCTAATACTTGAGGGACATCACTTTGTACCCAAAAAGTTGTTTTCTCAGGGTTAATACCTAATGAGAGATAGTCAACGGCTGCATCAAATGTAAGTTGCTTTAAACGAGAAGCTTCTTTGGAGGTAGTTAATGAATGATAGTTTGCTATAAAAGTAAAAAGTTCTTCTTTTTCTTGAAGTTCTATCATTGGTTTCATTGCCCCAAAATAGTTACCAATATGAAGTTTTCCAGAGGCTTGGATTCCTGTTAATACACGCATTTAAATCCTTGATTAATAATGTTAGAAGTATAGCAAAAAGGGTTAAAAAAGAGTTTGTAAATAATTTTACTTTTCTTTTATAATAATATTAAATATTAAATCTTATGATATTTTATATTGTTTTATTGTATGCTTTAATGTAAAGGACTATATTATGAAAAAAATTATACATATATTACTTCTTCTCCCTATCTTGGCTTTTGCTGGATTGGATATCTCTAAAATTAGTGGAGCTCTTTCCAGTATAAAATCATCTAAATCATCAAAAATATTAAAATTTTATAACAACAGTGGTTTGAATTTAAAAACAAAATTAAATCTTACATCACAGAAAAATGCAGATATTATACTCTTTCCTAAGAAAAAAAATACAAATAAGGCGTTGGTTGTTAGCTCCTATCAAGCATTAAAAGAGAACCCCAATAGTATAGGTGCTATTTATATAAAAAAAGGTAGAACTCAAATTATTTTTATTAAAGAACGTTTAGAGCATAAAGGGTTTGATATTATGCAAGTTTCTAAAAAATATATGGTTCCAGAGTGTCAGTTACGCGCACTTTGCCTTTACCAATAGAATAAACTTTAGCGACTATAAAAAGATTTATTATTTTATTACACTTTAAATGTTCACAATTATGCACATTTATATGTTAATATAACGTTAAACATATAAATTAACATAGGAACTAAATTTTGTATAATAAATTTCTTTTTTTTAACAGTAATAGGATTTATTATTATATGATAGGGGGATACCTTGTTCTTATTACTTTAGGTCTCTATTTTTATAAGAATATGGGCAATTATGAAGAGCGTTTAAAAAACTTGCTTCTAAGTCAAACAATATCGAGTGTAGAGAGTGCTTCAAGTAATATTATTAAACGTATGTTGAATGAATATCCTGATTTTATTTATGAAAATCGTATTGATATAGAGATACAAACTGAAAATGAGAGTAGAATTTCTGATTTATTGAGTATTGACATTACTTCAGCTTATGTTCTCTATCTTGAGGGGACACAGCTTTTTTATCTTTTAGATGCTTCTACTCAAGATAAAGGAGAACTAGGAGAGCTTTTTGGACCAGCAGAAGCCTATATTTTTGAACAGGCTCGTCAAAATAAAAAAACAAAAACATTCACCCAACCTAATATTGAAACTTTAGGATTCACCTTAATTAAGCCGATACTTCAAAATGATAAAACCATTGGATTTTTAGTTTTGGATTATAAAGAGGGGAGTTTGGTTACACTCTCTTCTTTATTGAATGCAAGTGTTGAAACACTGCTTTATGCCATTACTTTTAGCCTTTTTGTTCTGTTTTTATTTATTTCATATATGATTTACACCAATTATGTAAAGTATAAAATCTATCGAAACCCTAAAACGAATACGTTAAATCGAGTTTTTTTAACAGATAATTATGACAAAATAGACTTTAAAAAATATTATGTTGCTCTACTTGATTTAGATTTTTTTAAACGTATTAATAATCTTTATGGACATGAAAATGGAGATAGAATCATACTTGCTGTTATTAAACGGATAACCACTCTTCTAAAAGAAGAGGATATGTTTATTCAGTATGGAGGAGAAGAGTTCTTACTTTTAATTTCTAAGAAGACGATTAATGAATCAGACTTTAAAACACTTTTAGAAAATATCAGACGTTTAATTGAAGAGAGTACGTTTGAAATTGCTCAAGAGAAATTTTCTGTAACGCTATCTATAGGAGCTCTACTTAATACAGAATTAGAGAAATCACTTCAAGATGCCATTCATAAGGCAGACACTGCACTTTATAAATCTAAGCACAGTGGTCGTAACACAGTACGTTATTTTGATATAACACAAAGTCAGAGGCTTTATAGGGAGAAGTTAAAAGAGATGATAGAGTCTGATAAACTGGTCTGTTATTATCAGCCAATTAAAGACTTAAAAGATTATACAGTACACCATTATGAAGCTCTATTACGTATTGAAGATGGAGATCAAATTATTTTTCCTGATAAAATTTTGCCCTCTTTAGAAGACAGTTATCTTTATAGCTATTTAACTAAAAGAGTCATTGAGTTTAATCTAAAAACATTACGAAAAGATTCTAAAATGAAAATCAGTATTAATCTTTCAGCAGATGATTTACTGAATGACTCAATTTTATCTCTTTTAGAGCAACATGCAAATTTATCAGAACGTCTCTATATTGAAATTTTGGAAAATAAAAGTATCGATTATCAAAAAGTTGAAGCTTCTATTCAAAAACTTAAAACATTGGGCTATAAAATATGTATTGATGATTTTGGTTCTGGATACTCAAACTTAAATCATCTTTTGAATTTATCAATAGATTATTTAAAAATTGATGGAAGTATTATAAAAGAAATTCTTCATGATAAACGTGCCTATAGCATCGTAAAAACATTTGCTCATTTTTCGCGACAAAATAACATAAAGGTGATTGCAGAGTTTATTGATAATGAAGAGATTATAGATGTTTTAGTAAGTTTTGGAATTGAATATGGTCAAGGATTTTACTTTGCTCAAGCAAAACCCTATGATAAGTTAGACCATTAGATTAATCATCATCTATTCGTTGACCACGTTTTCGTGGACTTAAGTCGATAGGTACACCCACAAGGTCAAATTTTTCTCTAAAGATATTCATTAAATATCGTTGATAAGAGAAGTGCAAGTCATGAGGTCGATTGACAATAATCGCTATTTTAGGTGGTTTTGTCTCATATTGTGTTGCAAATTTAATGTTAACCGATGCTCCATTATGACTTGGTGGATGGTGTCTACTAATGGCATATTTTAGAACATCATTGAGTGTAGAGGTTGGAATTCTCTGTTTGTATCGCTCATAAATATCAATAATATCATCTAAAATTTTATGAACTCTAAGCCCTGTTTTTGCAGAGATGGTAATGAGTGGGGCGTAGTGTAAAAACTTTAACTCATCACGAATATTCTCAACAGCTTTGGTGTAGGTCTCTTCATCATCTTTATGAATGTCCCATTTGTTTAGAACAATAATACAGCCCAGTTTATGTTTTTCTATTAAGTTAGCAATTCGTTCATCTAACTCTAAAACCCCAACAGTGGCATCTATTACAAGCAGTGCAATATCAGCTTTTTCAAGCATTGATTCTGTTCGCTCGAAAGCATATTTTTCAATGCCCAAAATTCGTCCACGTCTTCGTATACCTGCTGTGTCAACAAAGGTGATTTTATGCTCTTTATACTCAAGGGCTTCATCAATAGGGTCAATGGTTGTTCCTGCAACAGGTGATACCACTGCACGTTCCTCTTGAAGTAGGGCGTTAAGTAGAGAAGACTTCCCTGTATTCACACGACCAATAATGGCTACTTTAAGCTCTCTATCTTCCTCTTCCTCATCATCAATATGTACCATCTCGACAATATCTTCAAAGCTTAATTCGCTATCTTCTGTAGGTTGAATAGCCTCTTCTTTACGTTCAGGAATATACTCCTCTAACCATGCATAAAAATCGTTCATGTAACGGTTATGACTGACCGACATAGGAAAAGTTCTGTCTGCTCCAAACTCCAAAAAGTCCCAGTATCGTACAGATTCATCTTTGTCATTATCAATTTTGTTAACCACTAAAGCAATAGGTTTTTTTAACTGTTGTAGCCCATAAAAAAGTTCTCTATCTTCTGCATCTGGAATATTTTTTCCATCAACAAGATAGATAATAATATCAGCTTCTTCTGCAGCACGTAAGGAGAGCTTTTTTACAATTGCAAACATCTCTGTGGAGTCGTCAATCCCACCTGTGTCAATGACTTCAAAGTCACGATTTCCTGAGATGGTCACCTCTCTTTTTTTTATATCACGTGTTGTTCCCACCACATCTGAAGTGATGGCATCTCTCTCTCTTAGTAATCGGTTAAAGAGAGAACTTTTTCCGACATTGGGTCGCCCTAATATGGCTACTTTTTTTAATCTTGGCATATATATCTTTCTATGTTTTCTTTGATAAAAAATTGGATTTGTATTTGAAACTTGTAGGGATAATCCCTTGTGGTTGTTTACATATTGGGTAGCAAGAAGAGCATACCCCTACAAAACGGTTGAAAATTATTGAGATTATAGCAGATTTTATTATTAGAGTTCTTGCACAACCAAATAAAACAAGAAAAAAGCTATAATACTGTTCTGTTATTCTCTACTCTTTTAACTAATCTTCTCACAGTTTACACACATAAATATGATTAAATATGATTATAAAAATAATAAAGGATTATTATGAGACGAATATTACTCTTGGGAAGTTTACTTTTTAGTTCACTTTTATATGGAAAAACAGTTACCGCAAATTTTAAAGTAGAGTTTGGAATTTTTGGAGAGATTGGTGTTGCAAAAGCCATTTTAACCAGAGAGACAAACTCTTATGAAATTAATGTGAAGTTAGAAGCCACAGGATTGTCTAAAACACTTTCAGGTAACAGAAAAGAGCATCATATCTCTAAAGGACATATTGAAAATGGAATGATGGTTTCAGACCTATATCAAGTTATTAAATCACATGGTTCTAAAACGACTAATAAAGTTTATAGAATTAACCATACAACAAAAAAAGTTACTAAAGAGTATAAAAAATGGAACAATGGGACATTAATAAAAGATGAAAATAAAACAATGGATTATTATTCAAAAGATGATCTCTTAAGTCTATATTTTAATTTGGAAGAGAAGATAGAAGATAAGAGAGAAGCCAAAGCATATACTTTTATGGCAGTTGGTGCAGAGAAGCAAAATGGTAGAGTAGATGTTGTGATTCCTACAAAGAGTGGAAGAGAGGAGTTTACAGAGGCGTTGGGTGAGGTTGATGGTCACTGGTACGCAAGAGCAATTATTCATCAAGATATTTTTTCAAGTGATAGAGGAGAACTTTTACTTCGAATTGGAAAAGATGGTATTACTGAAAAAGCTGTTTTGAAAGATTTAATTTTCTTTGGAGATATTCGGGCAATTCGATTCTAAAAGGTGCATTATGCACCTTTTATTTAATCTCTAGGTTTTAATTTTTTTACACAGTTTAAACAATCTTCACTCTTCTCTTTTACGATAATCTTTCTTTTCGCTTCTTTGAATTGAGGTCTAAATTTAAGAACCAGTTTTCGTAATTTTTTGTACTTTTTTCCTCTGACTTTAATAACTTTTGCAGTCTGCTTTCGTACATATCTGGCTGGATTTTTAGCTTTTCCATGTTTGTATAAACCAAAATGTAAATGAGGCCCTGTGCTTCGTCCAGATGTGCCTACATAGCCAATTACTCGACCTTGTGGGATATATTTTCCTCTATAAATGCCTTTAGCAAAACCTCTCATATGTGCATAGAGGGTTTTAATTCCATTGGCATGTTGAATCTCTACGACCCGTCCATAACCACCTTTCCATCCTCTAAAAACAACTTTTCCTTTAGCTGAAGCTCTAATTGGACGACCTGTTCGTGCAGCATAATCGATTCCTAAATGGGCACGATAACGTCTTAAAATAGGATGGTAACGTCGATGTGTAAATCCACTTGATATGCGTCTAAAATATTTTACAGGACGTATGAATTTTGAGTGATAGGTACGTTTATATTTTTTTCCTAAAGAGTCATAATACTTTTCATTATTGAGAAGAAAACCGTAGTAGGGCTTTTTATTAATTTCAATCATACATGCTTGAATTTTAGGACTAGAGAAAACTTTTCCATTTCTATACTTTTGGGTATAGAACATAATAATCTTATCACCCCTTTTCATTCTTTTTAGAGGAAGTGCTTTTGAGTAGACCTCTTCAATCTCTTTTCCATAATACCAGCTATGTGTAGCTTTATGTAAATCTTTATGGAGCCCATATTTAATACGAATGGAGATGGTTCTCTCTACTATATCATAAGGGATAGGAACATACTTTGCAAAGTAACCTTTTCTTTTCCTTTTTATCTCTAGCATTAATTCATCAGAGATAGGAATTTGAATAAGTGTAACTTTTCCTTTCTTTTTAATAACCGTATAGTGCTGACCTGCTCTAATTTCTTGAATCAGTTCTTTATCGTCCTGATCCATATTATAGTAGGTCTTTTGAGGAATATGATAGCGTTTTAACAATCCTAAAAAGGTTAATTTTTTACTCCATGTGTACTCTTTTGCACTAAGAGATTGAAGTAAAAGTAGAGTGAGCATTATGAAAATAAGCGATAGTTTTTTTTGCATTGATATTCTTTATAGAAAATTTTTTAGTTATTTTAACTGAAATATTCTTAGTTTATACGTTACAAGCTGTAACATGAAGAATAAAATCTATCACTTTTTTGTCTGACATTTCACATGGTTTTAACATTCCTCCCTTTAAACTAGGGTAGTAGTTCCCACTAACAATATTATTTCCTCCCAGTTCATAGGCATAAATTTTTATCAATTTTTTATTTAAAAGGGTCTCTTTTCGTAAAAGATAACGTTTTTTAAGATAGAAGACGAAAGTTGCTCCATTGGGAAGGGCTATTAATTTGGTATAAAATTGAGTTTCATTCATGAATAATATTATATCAAAAATAATATTTAATATAAAATTAACAAAAATATTTAATTTTTTTAGTTTATTTTAAATACAGTTTTTTAATCATATTTAATGTATAATGCTTGACAGTTTAAATTAGTAAAGGAAATGTATGAAGTGGGATCTTCTAGGTAATATTTGTCTATTACTTGTTGATGATGATGAGTTCAATCGACACCTTGTTATCTCATTGTTAGCCAAAATACCATCTATTGAGTTTATAGAAGCAGAGGATGGAGAAGAGGCCTTGTCAATCATGAAGCAAAGAGAAGTAGATATGATACTTCTTGATCTCCATATGCCTAATATGGATGGTTATGAAACGTTAAAAGCAATTAAAAAAGAAGAAAAATATGATTTTATTCCTGTTGCAATTGTAACAACTGACGAACAAGAAATGAACCAATTGTATGCTTTGGGTGCTGATGATTTTATCTCTAAACCTTTTAAGCTCTCAGAGTTAGAGTCGAGAATTTATGCACATATTGAAAAAAGACAGTATCGAAAAAAATATTATGAACTCTCTCATAATAAAATTGAAAAAACAGTTGTAGAGATAAAAGAGAAACAAGAAAATATTCAAAAAGCAACAACTGAAAATAAAGAGAGTTATAGTTTAGAATTTATAGAAGCAACTCAAAAAGAGATTTTTTACTCCATGGCAAAGTTATTAAGTATGAGAAGTGAAAACCTAGAAGAGATTCAAGTGGTTGCTTTGTTATCAAAAGCATTAAGTTTACTACTTGGTTATGACAAAAAAAGAGCCAATACTATTTATTATGCTACTTTGATTAGAGAGATTGGAGGCTTGTCTTTGGAAGAGAAAATACCTTCAACTTACAGCTTTTCTCGTACCTCTCTACAGAGACATCAACAGTCTATTATTGCTGGGCATAAATTATTAAGCTCTGCAATTGAGACCGATTTTATTAAAGTTGCTAAAAAGGTAATATTACAATCTAAAGAGCACTTTAATGGTTCAGGTTTTCCGAACCATCAAGAAGGAAGTCAAATTCACAATGTGGCATATATTGTCTCTTTGGTTGATACTTTTAACGCTTTATTGTCTAAAAAAGAGTATTTAAATCAAAAAATTCATACTGCGAAAGAGACGTATAATCTTTTAAAAATGGAAAGTGGTCAACGCTTTCATCCTAAAATTACAGAACTTTTTTTAACACATTTTGAATATTTCATTGGATTAAGAGAAAAAATTATTAAACAGAATTTATAGAAGGAGAATTAAAAAAACATGAAAAGTGTTATCATTCACGCCTATTCAATTGGCGATTTAACAAAAGAAATAAACAATAATATTACAGAAGAATTTGCTCCTACATTAGCTTTTATCTATACCTCTCCGAGGTACAATATCCGAAAATTGGTAGTAGAACTTAATGACTATCCCTTTTTGATTTTTGGAGCAACAACAGTAGGTGAAATCTTTGCAGATGCAGAACATGGAATTAGAGAAAAAGAAGAGAGTATTGTCTGTATGCTTTTAAATATTGATGCTTCTGCACTCTCCTTAAGACTTTTTCAAAGTGAAAATAGAGAATATTTTAAATCAGGAGAGTTTGTTTCTCTATGGGCAAAAGAACAATTTTCAAATCCAGCAATTATTACCGTAACCTCTGGTTTAGATTTTGATAATGATGCTTATATACAAGGTGTTTTATCTAAAGGGATTGAGTATGCTTTTGGTGGTGCAGCAGGAGATGATTTAATCTTAAAAGATACATTTGTTTTCTCTAAAGAAAATTTCTCTTCCCATGGAATTATTGTATTGGCTTTAGATTTAGAAAAAATTGATATTTTGGGTGCAAGAGCTTTTGGTTGGACAGGTATTGGTAAAGAGCGAATTGTTACCAAAGCTACAAAAAATATTGTTTATCAAATAGACAATAAACCAGCCATTGACTTTTATAAAAAATATCTTAATGTAACGAGTGATGATATGCCACAAGTTGGGATAGAATATCCTTTAGAAGTTCATCTCAAAGATGGACAAATTGTTTATAGAGCCGTACTTGATATTAATGAAAGTGAAGGTTCTTTAATTTTTGCAGGACATGTTGAAGAGAAAGCCAAAGTACGTCTCTCTACAGCAAAAGGGAAAGCGATTATTCCTTATGTTGGGGAGAGCATTGATAATGCTTTAGCCAAACGAGAAGATTTTAAAGCTGAAGTGGGACTACTTTTTCCTTGTTGCTCTCGAAAACAAGTTTTAGGAGAGTACGTGATTAAAGAGATTGAAGCTGTTTACAAAAGGGCGAATGTTCCTCTTATTGGCTTTTTTGCTTATGGTGAAATAGGAGCATTTCCTAAGGGTGGAAATGCTTTTCATAATGAAACATTTGTTACCGCACTATTAAGAGAAAGGGAAAAATAATATGCTACTAAAAGAGATAATAACATCTATTGAATCAGTTCCTGATTTTCAGGATAAAGAGCTTACACTTCAACGTATGTCAAGAGTACAAAGTGAATTTAATAAATTAAATAAAAAATATAAAGCAGCCAATGAAGACAGGCTAACAGTTGCACACCTTTTGACAGAGATTAACGAAGAGTTAGAAGACTCACTAAGTAATGAAAAACGTTTTATTGCTTCTGTGAGTCATGAGTTGAGAACACCTTTAACGGCTATTTTAGGGTATGGTGAATTGCTTGATGATACAGCACTAAATAATAAACAAAAACGTTATTTAGACAGTATGATACAAAGCTCAAACCATCTACTCTCTTTGGTAAGTGATTTACTTGATGTGGCTAAAATTGGAGACAATAGAATTGAAATTTCTCCTAGAGAGATAGACTTAGATGATGTTCTAAACGATTGTGCAAATTTAATTCGTTCACGGATTGGAAAAGATATTGATTTTATTGTGGATATTCCAATGCTTGAGTATAAGATAAAAGCAGACGATAAGAGAATTAAACAGATTTTTATTAACCTTCTCTCTAACGCTGCTAAATTTACAAAAAAGGGGTCAATTCGTTTTTATGTAAAAGGGCTAGAAGAGTTAGAGAACAATAAGCTTAAAATTATTGTTAATGTAGACGATACAGGAGATGGTATTCCTGATGAGGTTTCTGAAACACTTTTTAATCCATTTCAATCAACGGATAAGACCCAAGGTACAGGCTTAGGACTCTATATTTCTCAAGAGATTTCTCATCTAATGGATGGAGAGATTACTGTTGAGTCTAAAAAAGGAGTTGGTAGTAAATTTGAAGTGACTCTTATTGTTGAACGTTCAACAAAAAAAGAGATTGGTAAAACTTTAAAAAATGCCAATATTATGATGTTTTCTAATAGAGACACCTTTATTGAAAAAGTTTCAAAAGAGTTTTTGAATTTGGGTGTTAATTTTCAAAATCATGATGTATTAAATGGAGACATCACTGCCTCTTTGGTACAGATGGTTGCGAGTGGACGCTTTTATGATATAGCTGTTTTTGATATTGAAATTTTTAAAAATCATACGATGGATATAGCAGGAACGTTAAAAGCAATTAATCCTGAAATTAAGCTCATTGCTTTAGTTTCTGATGATAACGATAAAAACTTTTCTGAATTTGATCGAATGATTAATAAGCCAGTGCCTTATCAACGATTTATCAAACACATTGAAGAGGTATACTCTATGGAGTTCTTTGACTCTAACAGTGAAGTAGACTACTCTGGATTAAATATTCTTATTGTTGAAGATGTTGACCTTAACCGAGAGTATGAAAAAGAGATGTTGGATAATTTCTTTTCTATTACGTGTGATACGGCTGAAAATGGTGCAATCGCTGTAGAAAAAGTTAAAAATAATACTTATGATGCAGTCTTAATGGACATGCGTATGCCTGTAATGGATGGGCTTGAAGCGACCAGAACCATTCGAGAGTTTGATAAGCATCTTCCTATTATCTGTATGAGTGCCAATGTCTATAAAGAGGATAAATTGGCAGCTTTGTCTTCAGGAATGAATGATTTCATTGAGAAACCTTTAGATAGAGTAGATATTGAAAATAAATTACTTAAACTTTTAAACAATGAGTTTGCAAACAGTGAAGAGCCTATAGCGATTAAAAAAGAGAAAGAGGTTGAAGAGATATTTGTAGGTGATGGTTTAGCAATGAAAGAGATAGCATTGAATCATCTAAAAAATAATTTTAATGATACCGTTTCTTTTCGGCTTTATAATAAGGCAATGAGCTCTATTCAAGGCTATTTTGAACGTATTGAGAAGAATGTTCAAGACAAAAATATTAAAGAGTTGGTTGAAGATTTTCATGCATTAAAAGGAGTTCTTTCCAATATTGGTATTCAGCAATTAGCAACATGTGCAGGAGATTTACAACATGTGGCAGAAGATGGAGATTTTATGTTAATGATTGATGGTAAAGACAAACTGATGGTGCATTTGAAAGCACTTTTAGACGTTGTAACTGAGGAAGAATAATAGATGAAAGCTTTTGCAAATTTTGAAAAAACAGTAATTTTAAGTGTTGATGATGATGAATTTAATCAAGCATTAGCAATGGCAATATTTGATGAATATCCAAATTTAATTGTTTTACAATCAAGTAATGGAGAGGAAGCACTTGCTCTGTTGGAAGTGGAAGTTGTTGACTTAATTTTACTTGATTTAAACATGCCTAAAATGAACGGATTTGAGACTTTGGAGTATTTGAAAAAAAGCAGTGAATATAAAAATATTCCTGTGATTGTTGTGACTTCAAAAGAGGATGAAAAACGAAAAACTTATCAGATTGGTGCAGATGATTTTATCTCAAAGCCGTACAGTCCTGAAGAGCTAAAATTGCGTGTTTATAACCATTTAAGAATCAAAAAATTTTCAGAACTTTTAAGTGATATACAGGAGAAGTCAGGAGATGCAAATGCCTCTTCTATTGATAATTTATCTTATTTACAAGAAGCGATAGAGATTGCCATTGGTTCACAAAAAAAGCTTTTAGAGAAACTTGGAAATATTGCTCATGAAAACAGCAATAAAGATAGATATGCTTCAAAAAGAATGGGTGAATACTCTAAAGTAATGGCAAAACTCAATGGGTTGAACTCCAAAGAGATTGATAACCTATATTACACCATGTCGATTTATGATATAGGTCTGCTTCGAGTCCCTTCAGCACAACGTTCGAATAATCACTCTGTAGAGTTTAAAAAATATCCTCTTTTGGGTTTAGATGTCTTAACTGATTTAGAAGAGACAACCCTTATTAAAATGGCTAAAGAGGTTATTTTAACACACCAAGAGAATTGGGACGGAAGTGGTTATCCTAATGGTTTAAAAGGAGAAGCAATTCCTCTTTATGGACGTATTGCCTCTATTATTGATTTTTACGACGAGTTAACAACTGTACGGACATATTCTTTGGAGACAATATCTTCATCCGAAGCATTGGATGTGATTAGAAGAGAAATAGGTTTAAAGTTTGAACCTGCTTTAGTAACACTTTTTATTGAAAACTTTGAACTCTTTAAAGAGGTTAAAAATAAATGGAATTAAAATAAGAGAGATAATGAGTTAAGCAAATTTAATTATGTTAAAATTTCAAAAAATTATGAAGGTCATTTTTTGAAAAAATACATATTGAGCATAGATAGAGGAATTTTATTTATGCTTTTAGCCTCACTCTCTTTTGCTGTTATGGGAGGCTTTGCTAAAGTTGTGAGTCAAGTTCTCCCTCCTGTTGAAGTGACATTTTTTAGGAATGTTTTTGGTGTAGCCTTGGTTGGGTTTGCTATTTATAAAACCCCTTTAAAGCAGATAGGTGGACGACCTCTATTGCTACTTTTTCGTGGAACAATGGGCTTTGTTGCTCTTTTGGCATATTTTTATATTATTGCTTATATTCCTTTGGGTGAAGCTGTAACTTATAATAAAACTTCACCACTTTTTGTGGCTATTTTTGCCTATATGTTTCTTAATGAAAAACTCAGCCCTTTGTCAATAGTAGCCATAATAGTAGGTTTTATAGGTATATCATTTATCTCTATGCCAACAGAGGGGAGTTTTACTTTTAATAAATATACTGTTTTAGGAATTTTTTCAGGTCTTGGTGCAGCGTTGGCATATACCTCTATACGAGAACTACGTCAATATTATGATACAAGAGCCATTGTAATGAGTTTCATGGGTGTAGGAACGATTGCTCCTGTACTCTTGATGATTGCTACTCCTTATGTGGATGTACCTCAAAGTTTAGACTTTATGTTTGCAGAGTTTGTTATGCCTCAAGGAATTATTTGGCTTTATGTTTTAATTATGGGACTTTCTGCGACTGCATCTCAAATTTTAATGACCAAGGCATATGAGTTGACAAAAGCTGGAATCGTAGGAACAATCTCTTATTCTAATATTGTTTTTGCTTTAATTATTGGTATTGCTTTAGGGGATCCTATACCTACTCCTTTGAAGTTTTTGGGTATAATTTTGGTGATAAGTGCAGGGTTGTTGGTGGCTTTGTCAAAAGAGAAATAAAATAGATTTTTATAGGAAAAAATATAATGAAATTAATAGCAGGACCTTGTGTTTTAGAGAGCCGTGATACTGTAATGAGAATTGCAGAGTCACTAAATAAATATCATGAAGATTGTACTAAAGATTTTTATTTTAAAGCAAGTTTCGATAAAGCAAACAGAACCTCACTCGACTCTTTTAGAGGGCCTGGTTTAGACGAAGGATTAAAGCTTCTTCAAGAGGTCAAAGAGCAGTTTGGTTTTAAACTTTTAACCGATGTTCATGACTACACCCAGCCAAAAGCTGTGGCTGAAGTGGTGGACGTTTTGCAAATTCCTGCTTTTTTGTGTCGACAAACTGATCTGTTGGTAGCATGTGCTAAAACTTCTGCTGTGGTGAATATTAAAAAAGGTCAATTTTTAGCACCACAAGCAATGGAACACTCAGTAGCTAAAGTTCTTAAAACCCGTGGATTTGAAGGAGCAGTTAGTTATGAAAATGCAGAAAAATACAATGTATGGTTAACCGAACGTGGTTCTAGTTTTGGTTATGGAAACTTGGTGGTTGATATGCGTGGATTAAAACAGATGAGAGAATTTGCACCTGTTATTTTTGATGCAACACACTCCGTACAATCTCCTGCATCAGGTGGAGCAACATCGGGTGGAGATAGCTCAATGGTACCTTATCTATCACGTGCAGCAGCAGCTGTTGGGGTAGATGGCTTTTTCTTTGAGACCCATTTTGATCCAAGTATTGCTTTAAGTGATGGTCCAAATATGATTGAATTAAGAAAATTAGATAACTTAATGAAACAGATTGAGGCTATAAGAGCTATTGTAGAGTAGGTTCAATTTCATCGAAGAAAGTGAAAGTTTAATCTGTTATAATTATTTTAAATTATAATAATCAAAGGAAATAAATGACCATAGTAGAAGGTAATTTAGCAGTAGATAAAAGTAAAAAAGTAGCAATTATTAATGCACGATTTAACCATTTCATTACAGACAGATTGGTAGAAGGTGCAAAAGATGTATACGCTAGACATGGTGGTAATGCTGATGATTTAGATTTAATTCTAGTCCCAGGTGCATTTGAAATTCCATTTGCTTTAGACAAAGTTTTGGCTTCTGGAAAATATGATGCAGTATGTTGTCTCGGTGCAGTTATTCGTGGTGCAACACCCCATTTTGATTATGTATCAGCAGAGGCAACCAAAGGTGTGGCAAGTGCAACAATGAAACATGGAAAACCTGTTACTTATGGTGTTCTAACAGTTAACAGCATTGAACAAGCGATTGAACGTGCAGGTACAAAAGCAGGTAATAAAGGTGGAGAAGCGATGGCTGGACTCATTGAGATGATGAATCTTTACACTGCATTAGAAGCAGAATAAAAACAACATTTATGTAGGGTGCGATTCTCATCGCACCAAAAATATATATCAAAGTTTATAACTATGAATTTTAATATATATTTGAAAAAAAGGTAAAAATAATATATGGCAACAAGACATCAAGCAAGAACAGCAGTCGTAGGTTTACTCTACGCATATGATTTAGGTAATGAAAATATTTCAAAATATTCAGATGAAATTTTAGAAGAAGATAAAATACGTAATAAACAAAAAGAGTTTTCTAATAGGCTTTTTAAAGGAACAATTGATAATCTTTTAACCATTGATTCAGAAGTACAAAAGCACCTTAAAGGCTGGGATTATAAATCAATTGGTAAAGTAGAAAAAGCGATTATGCGTTTAGCAACTTTTGAGATTTTGATAGATGGAACAGACAAGCGTATTATTATCAATGAGGCGATTGAACTGGCTAAATCGTTGGCAGATGATAAGTCACCACGATTTATCAATGCCGTGTTGGATGCAATTGGCAAAGAAGAGTCGGCAAATGTAGAACAACCTGAAGAGGAAGAAGTTCCTAAAGAGAAGCCTGAGTAATATAGAAAAGAGGTGGATTATTGTCTACCTTTAAAAAGGATAATAGATGAGTGCCTTAAATAATAGAAGAATGACTGTTGACGAAGCAGTTGATTTAATAGAAAATGCTGACCTAAAAACATTGGGTCGCATGGCAACAGAGATGAAAAAAAAGTTACATCCAAAAGGTGTAACAACTTTTGTAGTTGATAGAAATATTAACTATACCAATATCTGTTGGGTTGATTGTAAGTTTTGTGCATTTTATACGCATGAAAAAAAAGAAGATGCTTATATTTTAACATTTGATGAGATAGATCAAAAGATTGATGAACTCATTGCCATTGGTGGAACACAGATTTTATTTCAAGGTGGCGTACATCCAAAATTACAGATAGAGTGGTATGAAGATTTGGTAGAGCATATCTCTAAAAAATACCCACAAGTGACCATTCATGGCTTCTCTTCGATTGAGATAGATTATATTGCAAATCGTTCACATATCTCTATTTCTGAAGTCTTGGCAAGGTTACAAGCCAAAGGCTTAAGCTCTATTCCAGGTGCTGGTGCAGAGATTCTTTCTGACAGGGTTCGTGATATTATTGCTCCTAAGAAGCATGATAAAGATCAATGGTTAGAAGTACACAGAGAGGCTCATAAATTGGGTGTTAAATCAACAGCTACCATGATGTATGGAACCGTTGAGACCACACGCGAAATAGTGGAACATTTTGACCATGTGCGTAGACTGCAAGATGAAACAGGTGGATTTAGAGCATTTATTATGTGGTCATATCAAAGTGACCATACTCAACTTAAGCGAGAACTTCCAACGATTACAAAGACAACACCCAATCAATATTTACGTTATTTAGCCGTGGCACGTCTTTTTTTAGACAACGTTCCCAATATTCAAAGCTCTTGGGTTACTCAAGGGAGTTATATTGGTCAGATGGCACTAAAATTTGGTGCAAATGATTTGGGTTCAACGATGATGGAAGAGAATGTGGTCTCAGCCGCAGGAGCTGCCAATTCGATGAATCAAGATGAGATGATAGAGCTTATTCGTGATATTGGAGAGAGTCCTGCCAAGCGTAATACAGCTTATGCTATTTTGGAGAGATTTTAATGCGAAAAATACTGTTTTTTATATTAATACAAGAGATTTTATGGGGAAATGCACCACTTCTCTTAGATAAGAATACAAGCAAGTACAATACAATTTTAAAAGATGCTTTGGTTGAACTGGAGCAGATTGCTAATGAAAAAACGATAATAAAAGAGAGAACACTATTGAAATATTTAGATATAAATGCCGTAGCCGTTCCACTTATTTTTGAAGAGGATAATAATTTACCAATTGTTTCGATGCAATTAATCTTTAAAAATTCTGGTTCATTTACAGATAGAAAAGATGGCTTGGTCAAGTTAACGGCAAAGCTTCTAAATGAAGGAACAAAAAAAGATGGAAGTACAGGGTTTGCAACCAAGCTTGAAAGTAGAGCCATCTCTTTAGGAGTAGATTCTGGAGCTGAAACTTTTGTGATAGAACTTAGCTCATTAAAGAGCGAATTTGTCTATGGAATAGAACTGCTTAAAGAACTTTTAAAAGACCCAAATTACAGTGAAGAGCGTTTAAAAAAGATTAAAACCCAAACCATCGGCTCTTTAAAACGAAAAGAGAGCGACTTTGACTATATCTCTTCGTTGGCGATGAAAGGTATGTTGTTTCCACATACTCCTTTAGCCAAAGCCTCTTTGGGAACGGTTAAGAGTGTTGAGAGCGTTACCCTTGAGGATATTCAAAATCATGTAGCTACACATTTAGGTTTAGAAAATGCTATTGTTGTGATGGGTGGAGACATTGGAGAAAAAGAGGCGACTAAGCTTTTGAAAGAGACACTTGCTCTGCTTCCTCATGTTAAAATTAATAAAATAGAGACGATGAAAGCCATAGCTCAACAGAAAGTAGAAGAGACAAAAGTCAAAAGTGAACAAGCTTATGTCTACTTTGGTGCACCTTTTGATGTGGCTTATGATTCTAAAGAGAGACATTTGTCTCAAGTTGCATCATTTATTTTAGGAAGTTCAGGATTTGGTTCTCGTTTAATGGAAGAGATTCGCGTTAAAAAAGGTTTGGTCTACTCTGTCTACAGTCGTTTTTCTATTAATAAAACACACTCATATTTTTCAGGTTATCTACAGACCAAAATAGAGAGTGGAGATGAAGCAGTAAAATCAGTTAAAGATGTGGTGCAACTCTTTTTAGAGAAAGGGGTAACACAAGAAGAGTTGACCTCTGCACAGCAGTTTATTTTGGGTTCTGAACCTCTTCGGAATGAAACTTTGTCTCAACGTTTAAGCCGTGCATTTCAAGAGTATTACACCAATCGTCCTTTAGGCTCATCTACAGAGAATCTAAAGAAGATAGAAGGGATGAGTTTAGAAGAGTTAAACAGTTTTATCTCTAATCATAAAGAGATAGCTCAACTCTCTTTCTCTGTGGTTACAGGAGAAAAAAAGTAGAATGGTTTTTTATAAAACTTCAGCTTTTCCAAAATAGTAACCTTGGGAGTAATCTACTCCCATCTCACATAAAATATTAAAAATATTTTCATTTTCAACATAC
>Ga0256824_10000249_pt1 | contig 19711 bp, 20 predicted proteins | sample CV67metaG_FD_191570 | JGI IMG/M metagenome (GOLD analysis project Ga0256824, IMG submission 191570) | Hydrothermal vent microbial communities from East Pacific Rise, Pacific Ocean - CV67 | ecosystem: Environmental > Aquatic > Marine > Hydrothermal vents | place: Pacific Ocean: East Pacific Rise...
ACGATGTACAGACATAAATGAGGGCTCATCACGATGATGTTTATCACTTAGGTTTACCACTAACTCTGCTTGATTCTTAAGGCTCTTAAAAGCACTCCCCTTTACAAGACCTGCATAATCTAAAGGTGCACCCTGTCCTAAAAACATCTCTACATTTAAAATATCTTTCTCCTGCTTGAGATGTTTTACAACACACTCCACAACTTCTTTTGTCTGGTTAATTGTAGAGTTTGTAGCTGTGTCTACATAGATACTGTAAGTGTTAGCACTCTTTCCTGGAAGCATTTTTGCTAAAACGATACCCGTTGGAATCATTCCAACCGCAAGAATTACGAGACCTAAAACTATAAAGCCTATCTTTTTGTGCTCTTTTTTTGAACTTGCTATTTTATATATATACTCTTCCATTAATGAAGCTCCGCACGTTTAATAAATTTTTTGGCTAAATAAGGTGTAAACACATAGGCTACAAAGAGTGAAACTGCTAGAGCAACTGGTACGTTGAGCGGAATTGGAAGCATAAACTGCCCCATCATACCACCCACAAATGCCATTGGAATCATTGTCAACATAATTGCAATGGTCGCAATGTTAGTCGAAGGGCCAATCTCGTCAGTTGCTTCTATAATAACTTGGTCAAAGTGCTGGTCTTGTGTCTCCGGAAGATGCATTCGCCTATGAATATTTTCAATCACAATAATTGCATCATCCACAATAAGTCCAAGACTCAAAAGTAGTGCAAAGAGTGTAATTCTGTTGATGGTTTGGTCTGTCATAAAGGCGATAAAAAGAGTTGCCGCCAAAATCATAGGCACAGCAATAGTTACTACCATAGACTCACGCCATCCTAAAAATGGAATGAGAATAAGAGAGATAATCCCAATCGTAATGACAAGGTGGTGTACAAGCTCACTTACTGCTTCGTTGGCTCTCTCGCCGTAGTTTCTTGTAATTATATAGCCCAATCCATGCTTATCAAGCTTATCTTGATTCTCTTCTAAAGTCTCCATAACCTTTCCAGCAAGTGTAACGGCATTAGTACCTTTTAATTTAGAGACAGTCATTGTCACTTGGTCGAGAGTCTCAGAGAAGTCTGCTTCATGCTCAACGGCATGCTCTTCTTCATGCTCTTCATCTGCTGTTGTATTAATATCTTGCTGTACGACAAATGCCTCTTGAAAATTCTGTATATCGTAAAAATACTCTATCTCTGCAATATCTTTTAGGTAGATAAGAGAGCCCATATATTTAGCGATTATAAGACCTTTAAGATCATCTATGGAGTTTATAGAGTTTTTGACACCAAAGACTATCAGACGATTATCTCGTGTTGGCAGGTCTACCTCAGGGGAGTTTTTTGCAATAGCCTGAATAGACTGTACAACTTGACCAATCGATATGTGATAAGCAGAGAGTTTGTCTAAATCCAGTAGAACATTAAACTGCGGCTTTTTAGCCCCTTTTAACGTGGTTTTAGAGATATCTTCAATAGAGTTAATGTCTTGCTGTATATCTTTAATAACCTTGTATAAAACAATATGGTCTATCCCTTTGTCCTCTTTTTTATAAAAGGCAACGGTCACAATAGGAACATCTATATCTATATCAAAGGGTTTGACTATCGGCATCATCGTGCCACCGGGAAGCTCGTCCATATTCTGCATCACTTTATCATAAAGCTTGAGGTTAGAGCTCTCTCTATCCTCTCCTATCTCGTACTGAATATTGAGCATTCCCACGTTATGCATAGCCGTGGAGTATATATCTTTTATACCCTTAATCTCACTGATTTTTCTCTCTAAGGGTTTAAGAACAGCATTGTTAATCTCTTCAGGGGAAGCGCCAGGCATGGGGATAATAATAGACCCACCACTCACAGCAATCTGTGGATCTTCCTCTCTTGGCATAACCTCTAAAGAGATATAACCAAGTGCTAAAATTGCAAATGCTAAAATTGCAGTCAATGGGTTATTTAGAAATCCTTTTGCAAGATGTCCTGCTACATTTCCAATAACATAATTTTTTTGATTTTTCTCTGCTGGCATAAATTCCCTCACTAATTATTCTATTTTTACTCTTAGTGTTTCCATTATATTTCTACTATTATTGATTACATTAGATAAGTTTATTTTATATTATAAAGGATAAAAATCAACTGCTATCTATTTGTTATACAAATATTGTAACTAATCTTTCCATAATTACACATATGTGAGATAAATAATAAAAAATAATATGTTATAAACTCTATGTATTAAATAAATTGATACTCTTAGGTATAAATATAGAACACAATTAAAGGATGTTATATGAAAAAACTCGTTTTAACAACACTCATTGCATTATGTTTAGGAGTAGCGTCTGAAGCCCGTGATGTAAGCGCAAACAAGATTACTAAAAAAGAGAATTTGGCCTATATTAAGGGAGAGAACAAACTTTTTACTGGAAATTCTTTTTTCTTTTTTGACAATGGAAAAACTAAAAAAATAGTCCCTTACTACCAAGGAGAACTTGATGGTAGACTTACAGAATGGCGTTCAAATGGTACAGTTAAAACTATTGCATACTTTAGAAAAGGCAAACAAGATGGTGAATACATAGGCCGCTATTCTAACGGGAAAAAATCTGTTGTTGCATACTACAGAGATGGAAAACAAGATGGTGAAGTTACCACTTGGTATACAAATGCAAAAAGAAAAAGTCAATCATTTTTCAAAAATGGCACTCAAGATGGGGAAGCTATAACGTGGTATGAAAATGGCCAAAAAGCAAGTCAAGGTCTCTACACAAAAGGTCGTAAAACAGGTACACATAAAATGTGGCACGATAATGGTGTTTTAGGCTATAAAGCGATGTTTTCAGATGGTTCACTCATGGGTAAAGCACAAGAGTGGAATTCACAAGGTAAAAATATAACTAAATAATAGTATATAATTACACCACTCATATACTAGGAAATACTATGTCAAAATGTTCTGCTAACTTTATTGTTATATCTATGATTCCAGTACTCTTTTTTATCTCTATGGTGCTGGGATATTTAAATATTATCCCACTCAATGTCCCTATCCATGCTCTTATTGTGATAGGCTTTATCCTTTTTATATTTTTACTTTTTATCTCCCACAATGCGAACTACAGCATCTGTAAAATGAGAGCATCTTATGCACTTATGGAAGAGGATTTACGTTCTGTTCTTCTTCACAATCAACTCACAATCGATAATGAAAGCCGCTCAGTTTTAAATATACAGACATACCTAAACAGCTACTATGATGGTGTGAGAAATGACAACTTTGTCTCCGTTGCCTCCTCAATTTTTCCAATGCTTGGAATATTGGGAACATTTATTGCCATTGCCATCTCTATGCCAAACTTTTCTGTAACTGACACAGCGGCACTAGACCATGAGATCTCTGCTCTTTTAAGTGGTGTAGGTTCTGCATTTTTTGCTTCTATTTATGGGATTTTACTCTCGCTCATCTGGACATACTTTGAAAAACGTGGACTGAGTAAGGTAGAGTACTACTTTTCTCAGGTAAAAAATACCTTTGCCTTGAATGTATGGTCACAAGATGAGCTCACTATTCACCAGCACAATCAAGACTCCATTAAAGAGAGCAGATTTATAGAAGCGCTCAAAGAGACCTTCAACATAGACTTTGTCCGCAACATGAACGAAGAGCACATCACTACGTTTAAAGAAGTCATGTCTGTAACTAATGAGCAGTTCACAGACATATCAAAACATATGCAGAGTGTTTCGGCAGACTTAAAAGAGACGCTTTCACAAATTGATCACTCCAAAAACTCTATTGAAGCCAAAAACCAAATTGAAAATACCTTAGCAGAGTTTACGGAAGCTACCAGGTCTTTGGAGAAGAGCACAAAGGTGTACAATGCATCTTTGAATAATTCGCTTGATAAAACTTTTGAAAAAATTGATTATGAGATAGGTAACGTGGTTATAAAACTCGCAGACTTTGCAACCCACGTTAGCCTAGGGAGTAAAGAGGTTCAAGAGAGTATTAAAACTTACCATGAAATTGTAGCCTCACAAGTAAAAGTAAAATAGATGTTTTTTAAAGAGAAAAAAGATGAAGAGACAAACTTTTGGCTCTCCTATGCCGACCTAATGGCGGGTCTTCTTTTTGTTTTTATTCTTCTTATTGGGGCTATTGTAGTAAAGTCTATTGTTTTAAAAAATAACCTAAGCTCCAAAGAGAACTCACTCGAACACTCGTTAGAAATGCTTCTACTACGTGACTCTGAGGTACAGAAGCTCAAAAAGCTTCTAGCAGATAGAATGAAAGAGATGCATAAAACAGAAGATGCTCTACTCATTACAAAAGATGCACTCCAACTCAAGACGCAAGAGATAATTAATCTCAACAATATTTTACTCGCACACAACACAAAAATAGATGACTTTAACGGTAAAATAATTATTATGCAAAATCTATTAAATGAAAGTAACTCTAGTATAGATAAGCAAAACAGAAAGCTTCAAGATTATGAGGATAAGGTACTCATTCTCTCTAACTCACTTACAGCTAAGGATGATACCCTTAAACTTAAAGATAGAGAGATCCTAGAGCTTCTAAGTGCCCTGGATGAGAAGCAGACAAGGTATGACTCTATGATTGCCAAACTTCAAGCACAAAAGGCTAAAATCAAGGGTCTAACAGGGATAAAAATCAAAGTAATCGCAGAGCTCAAACAGAGTCTAGGGGATAAAATAGAAATAGATGCAGCAAGTGGTTCACTTAGACTCTCATCTAATATTCTTTTTGACAAGGGGAGTGCAGAGCTTAAAGAGTCTTCTAAAAAAGAGTTAGAGAAAGTTTTTATAGAGTATATTGCAACACTACTCTCAAACAGAAACATCAAAGAGAATCTTGATAAAATTATTATTGAAGGCCATACCGATAGCGATGGTGCTTACCTCTACAACCTTAACCTTTCTCAGCAACGTGCCCTTGCAGTTATGACACACCTCTTAACATTAGAGTTTACAAAACAGAACAATATAAAGTCTCTTTTAGTAGCGAGTGGTCGATCCTATCTTGATGCAGTTTATGTTAATAATGAAGAAGATAAAGAGGCTTCAAGAAGAATAGAGATTAAGTTTAGTCTTAAAAATGATGATGCAATGAATGAGATTGAGAGAATTTTAGATTATGAATAATTTTCAAGCTAAAGAGATTAGAAAATCAGCCCTTTACATTCAAGAGAAGTTAGCAATGTTTGAGTCAAAAGAGGCTGTGAAAAAAATTCTTCTTCAAGAGAAAGATTCCCTTGTCAAAAGAGTTATAAACTACCTTAAGGTAAAGAGGTAGCTGCCCTTGTCTCTTTTGAGTCTATATCTGTAGTGCCCATCTAACTCTACAACGACTCTGTAGTAACCTGCATGGTTCCCAACTCTAATCTTTGTAAAAATAGAGTCTTGTATAGTTTTTGTAAATGCTTTCATACCTGTCTGCTTTTTAAAGTCAATCACAATTCTATGAGGATTAACAAGTAAAAAATTTCTAATTATTTTGTCATTCGTGCTAATTTTAAGAGTTTTCCCTGATGTTAAAAACTTGAGCTTACTACTACCCGCAACTTTTTTGTAACGCTTTTTTTTACTTTTAATAACTTTATTTTTAGCTGGTGCATTATAGCTTTGCGAAACAAAAAGAGGAAGGTGCCAATCTATACTGTGGTGTAAATCGATATTCTTTGTCTCAGTCGAACCATCTAAATTTTTATACTCTATAGTTACTTTTTGAATAACACGAGCATGAGTGGGAAGTGTAATCGTTGCACGTTTTAGTGGAGGAATAGACATATCTTTGTTTGATGTATAGAGAGTGTCATTATCACTATTCGCAGGGAAGAAAGGGTTTTCACGTGCTTCAAGGGTAAGTAGTAGGGAAAAAATAGCCACATAAAGTCTAATCAAAACTACCCCTCAATCAATTTACAATAATTATAGCATTTATTGTGCCGAAATCTCTTTGAGCTCAAAATACTCACGTTGGAGTTCTGCATTTTCATCTTTTAGTCTATGTATCTCATTTTGTAGGTAGTGTTCATACTCTTCAAGTCCAAAAAGAACCTCTAAAGAGTTCGTACCATAGAGGACTAAGCCAAGGTAGACACCAAAGCCAAGTACAACAAAGAGCATTACCGAAAACTTTAGAGGAGAGACACCAAAATACTCTTGGGTAAGCCCTTGCTTGTTATCTATCTCTTCATAAAGTTCTTCTTGGCTCACAATAAAAACCTAGTTAAATATACGTGAACCTAAATATTCGCCATATACAACTTCATTTTCTATTTCTAAAAGACGGTTATACTTAGCAGTTCTCTCGCCACGGGCAGTTGAACCAGTTTTAATTTGACCACAGTTAAGTGCTACAGCAAAATCAGCAATAAAAGCATCTTCGCTCTCTCCTGAACGGTGACTCATTACACATGTATAACCATTACGTTGTGCAAGACGAACAGTTAGCATAGTCTCAGATACTGAACCAATTTGGTTAGGTTTAATAAGAATTGAGTTTGCAATTCCCTTGTTGATACCCTCATTTAAAATGTTAACATTTGTAACAAAAAGGTCATCACCAACAATCTGAATTTTATCACCAAGCTTCTCAGTCATTAGTTTAAATCCATCCCAATCATCTTCATTGAGACCATCTTCAATAGAAACGATAGGGTACTTAGAACATAAATCTACATAGTAGTCTACAAGCTCAGCAGAAGTAACTGTACGGTTCTCAGACTCAAGTCTGTAACCACCATCAGCAATAATTTCTGAAGCTGCAACATCTAAAGCGATAGCAATCTGCTCGCCCGCTTTGTAACCAGCTTTTTCAATTGCTTGCATAATGATTTGAATAGGTTCTTCATTTGAAGATAAGTCTGGTGCAAAACCACCCTCATCGCCTAACGCAGTGTTATGTTTAGCAGCTTTTAAAATACCTTTTAAAGTGTGGTAAACTTCAGCAGATGCACGAAGCCCCTCTGCAAAATCTTCAAATCCAACAGGAACAATCATATACTCTTGAAAGTCTACTGAGTTATCTGCATGAGAACCACCATTGATAATGTTTAACATCGGTGTAGGAATCGTCATTGCATTTGCACCACCAAGGTAACGATAAAGTGGCATACCAAGAGATTTTGCAGCTGCACGAGCTACTGCCATAGAGACACCAAGAACAGAGTTAGCACCTAAATTTCCATAATTCTCAGTACCATCAACCTCTTTCATAATTGCATCTATTGTAGCTTGATTAAATGGAGACTGACCGATAAGTGCATCAGAGATTTGAGTATTCACATGTTCAACTGCTTTTAAAACACCCTTACCCATATAACGAGTACCACCATCACGAAGTTCTAATGCCTCACGCTTACCAGTACTTGCACCTGAAGGCACAATTGCACTCTCTACTGTTCCATCACTTAACTCTACTGTAGCCTTTACAGTTGGGTTTCCACGTGAATCCATTACTTCTATTGCACTTACATTTTCTATATACATTCTCTAAGCCTTTATATTTTGCATAATTATTGCTTGGATATTACCTGAAATTAGCTAAATATAAGGTTACAAGACAAACCTTTATGCGTCGGAATCGTTAATTTCAGTTGTGTCCATTACCATTACATCACTTATACCCATAGCAACTTTAATTTTCTCTTCAATTTCAGCTGCTAGTTCTGGCTCATCTTTAAACTTCTGTTTTACGTTTTCGCGCCCTTGTCCAAGTTTTGTATCTTCATATGCAAACCATGCTCCAGCTTTATCTACGATATCGAGTTTTACACCGTAGTCCACTAACTCACCCTCTTTAGAGATTCCCTCTCCAAACATAATATCAAACTCAGCTTGGCGAAACGGAGGAGCAACTTTGTTTTTAATAACTTTGGCTTTTACACGGTTACCAATCTGGCTTTCACCTTGCTTGAGTGAAGCGATACGACGAACATCGATACGTACAGAAGCATAAAATTTCAATGCATTTCCACCAGTAGTTGTCTCAGGAGAACCATACCCCATCATTCCAATTTTCATACGAAGTTGGTTGATAAAAATAACAGTACAGTTCATTTTTGAAAGTACCCCTGTAAGTTTACGAAGTGCCTTTGACATTAAACGAGCTTGTACACCCACTTGTTGGTCTGTCATTTCACCTTCAAGCTCTACTTTTGGAGTAAGTGCTGCTACCGAATCAATAACTATGAGGTCAACCGCTCCACTTCTTGCAATAGTCTCAACAATATCAAGAGCTTGTTCTCCATAATCAGGTTGAGAAACAAGAAGATTATCAACATCTACCCCAAGATTTTTTGCATAGATTACATCTAGAGCATGCTCAGCATCTATAAAAGCACAGACACCATCATTTTTTTGACACTCTGCTGTTATTTGTAGCGCTAAAGTTGTTTTACCTGAAGACTCTGGACCATAAATCTCTACAACTCTTCCTTGTGGAACACCACCTATTCCTAGTGCTAAATCAAGACCTAAAGAGCCTGTACTAATTGATTTAATCGGTTCAATATTTTTATCGCCAAGACGCATTAATGCACCTTTACCAAAAGCTTTATCTATCTGCTTCATTGCTAAGTCTAATGATTTTTGTTTATTTGCGTCCATCTTGGGCTCACTTATATTAATTTTGAGTAATTCTATACAATTTTTTTACTTTATTCAAAAAGTATGTCATTTTGTCATATTTATTTCGTATTATACTTTGTAATTGTCTCTATTTTTTACTTTTTCACCCATTTATCTCGAAAATCGTTCACATTTAGTGCTTCAGAGTAGTAATGCCCCTGAACCACGTTACAGCCAAATTTTTTGAGTATCTCTAACTGCTCCTTAGTTTGTACACCCTCTGCTACAATATTAAGGTCTAAGGTTTTACACATCTCAATAATTGCTTTAACGATTGCACTGTCATTTCTATTTGTAACTATATTATCTATAAAAGACTTATCAATTTTAAGCTCATCAATCTCTAATGTTTTTATATGGCTCAAAGATGAGTAACCCGTTCCAAAATCATCTATGGATAATTTATAGCCTAAAAATTTTAATATTTTCACTAGACTATAAGAGTGTTTCACATTATTCATTAAAATATTTTCTGTCAATTCTAGCTGTATATGGTTTGTTAAAACACCGTGTTTGAGCTTCAGACTCTGCATTTTAGCAAGAAATTTCTGGTGCTGAAAAAGGGCATTTGAGATATTGACTGATATAGTAAAATCTAGATTTTTAGCATTTCGACACTCTTCTAAAATTTCAAAAGTACTCTCAATCATAAAAAAGTCTAACTCTGGAAGTAGCCCAGTGTTAGATGCTATCTCTAAAAACTGGTCAGGCTTAATCATACCCCGCTGTGAATGCTTCCATCGTATTAATGCTTCAGCACCCACAAGTCTATTATCCTCTGGAGATACTTGTGGCTGAAGATAGACCTGAAACTCTCTATTTTCATAGGCCTTATAGAGTTCACCTTCTAATTTAAGATTTTCTGTACTCTCTTGACTATTTTGGTTGTAAAAAACAAAACGGTTTTTCCCTCTTTTTTTAGCCTCATACATTGCAATATCGGCTGTTTTTAAAATACTTAAGACATTCGCACCATTTTCAGGAAAAGTTGAAACCCCTATACTTAGCGATATATGAAAAGATATACCATCAATCTCAATGCTATCTTGCATCACTTTTTTGATTTTTTCTAAAAGAGTGATGAGTTCACTTTTTGACTCATAATTTTCAATAATTATAGTAAATTCATCTCCACCAATCCGAGAGAAAATATCACTTTTTCGTAATAGGTTTTTTACTCTTGTCGCAGCCTCAAAAAGAATTTTATCTCCTGCCTTGTGTCCCAAAGAATCATTTACCCTCTTAAAATTATCTATATCAAAGAGGAAAAGAGCGAGTTTTTGTGAATGCCGTTTTGCGACATTCATTGTATGTTCAAACTCAATATCAAAATAATTTCTATTAAAAAGAGTTGTTAGTAGGTCATAATTTGCGAGCCTTTGAAGCCTCAAATGAGAGAGTTTTTCCTGTGTTTCATCTACAAGTGTACCGATAATTGCTTTCTCATTATTAGTACGAAAAACTGAACCATAAACTCTAATATGCTTAAGTATGCCATTTTTTGTAACACCTCTAAAAGTGTATTCTACACTTCCTGTCACACCATCTAATCTTTGTTGAATATTCGCTTTAGACTCTTCTCTATCTTCTTCGTGTATAAGCTCTAAACTATTTTTTCCAAGGACCTCATGAGTCTCATACTCAAAGATTTCTGCAAATTTCTCATTTACATAGGTAAACTTTTCATTTTTAATTATATAAATCCCAACAACTGCATGTTCTACTAGTGCTTGAAACTTGACATCTGAATCCAATAAACTATTTGCTACGTCAACTGACATTCAGTTCTCCATAATTTTTTATTAAATTTTATTAAATAATAATATTATGATTATACTTAATATCTTATTTTTAGGGCAGAATTTAGCAAGTTTTGGCTAAAATCCTCCTTATGAAAAAAACAATAATTGCTCACTCCCCAGATGCTGATGATATTTTTATGTACTATGCCATCAAGTTTGGCTGGGTAGACATGAAAAACACTACATTTGATAATATTGCTAAAGATATTCAAACACTTAATGAAGATGCCCTCAATGGAGTTTACGACATTGTTGCCATTAGCTTCGCACTCTATCCACATATAAAAAGTGAGTATGCACCACTTCGAACTGCTGTAAGTTTTGGAGAGGGGTATGGCCCTAAGCTTATTAAACTCAAAGGGGCTAAACTCAAACGTAATTTTAAAGTAGCTCTGAGTGGTAAAGAGACAACTAATGCGATGCTTTTTCGTATTGCTTACCCTGATGCTCGTGTTACCTATATGAACTTTTTAGAGATAGAACAGGCTGTTTTAGATGGTGTTGTTGATGCTGGGGTACTCATCCATGAGTCCATTTTGACCTATGCAGATGCACTTGAAGTTGAACGTGAGATGTGGGATATTTGGCAAGAGCTCGCAGGAGATGAACTTCCTCTACCTCTTGGTGGTATGGCGATTCGCCGTTCACTTCCACTCAACAAAGCTATTGAGTATGAAGCCACGTTAACAAAAGCCGTCCAAGTTGCACGTGACCATAAAGATAGACTCTCTAAAATGCTTATTGAACGTGATTTAGTCCGTATTGATGCTCCAACTCTCGATAAATATCTTGAACTTTATGCGAATGATGAATCAATTACACTCAGTGATTTACAATACAGAGCTATAGATAAACTCTTTGAAATTGGCTATAAACACGGTTTTTATGATACACTTGTAAAAATTAAAGACTACCTTATACCGACTGAGTATAAAGAGTTAAGAGAGTCCTAATGGAAGCAAAACTCATAGCACTAGGTGTAGAAACCTTTAAAATTGCCCTATTCTTAGCACTACCCGGTCTTCTTACGGGTATGTTTATAGGTCTCGCTGTGAGTATTTTTCAAGCAACAACACAGATAAATGAGATGACCCTCTCTTTCATTCCTAAAATTCTAGGTGTTGTTATTGTCATTGTTATGACCATGCCTTGGATGCTTAATGAAATGACAGATTTTGCAGTTGGAGTTTTTAACCTCATTCCAACCTTTGTCCAGTAATGCACTCCAAAGATATAAACTTTTCACAATACTCTTCATTTAAGATTGGTTCCACGTTAGAGGTCTTAGTAGTCGATGATTGTCGCTCAATTTCAGATGATCACTATCTCATAGGCTCCTGCAATAACACTCTTATTGGCGAGAACCCTCCCCCGCTAGTAATACTTAGCAAAAAATATGACTATATTAAAATAGAAAATAATGTTTTAAAGATTGGAGCGGCTACTCCCTCTGGTAAAATTGCCTCGTTTTGTAAAAAGAACAATATTGCAAACTTTGAATTTCTCTCGCATCTTCCAGGGAAACTCGGTGGTTTAGTCTATATGAATGCGGGGCTTAAAGAGTATGAAATTTTCAACACTCTTATCAACATTACGACCTGTTCTTGTACAAAAAATAGAGATGAAATAAGTTATGGGTACAGATTTACAGATATTAATGAAGCTATACTCGAAGCCACGTTTACACTCTCTTATGGGTATGATACTCAAAAAGTAGCTCTGTTTAAAGAGATGCGTTCAAACCAACCAAGTACTCCAAGTGCCGGAAGCTGTTTTAAAAACCCCAAGGGAGATTATGCGGGACGACTTATTGAAGCAGTTGGACTCAAAGGAGTGCTTCAAGGGAGTATGTGTTTTAGCGAGAAACACGCAAACTTTTTAGTCAATAATGGAAATGGAACATTTAAAGATGCTGTTTTTCTTATACAAGAGGCTCAAAAAAGAGTTTATAAAGAGTTTGGGATTTGGTTAGAGTGTGAAATAGAAGTACTAGATAGAAGTTTTATGGGCGAGAACTCCCCGCTCATAAAACCTAAAGAAGTCTAGAAACGTAGCATTAAACCTGCATAAACACCTGCATAATCTAAATTTAAGTTCACATCATCAAGATCATTGCTTTCAAACTTTTGCATTCTGTAACCAATTTCTAAAGCTGGCTGAATAACTGGGATAAAACCTAAAGTATAATCAAGTTTTACTCTTATGTCATAAACAGTGGTATCGCTGTATGAGATATATTTTACATCTGCTTCAGCACCAAGACCAGTTAAAGGCAATTCAGTTCTAGCTCTTAAGTATAGCATTGGAATAGGTGCTGAGAAAGAATCACTATAACCCGTAGCAGTACCATCTTCAGCCTTGTAATCTAACTCAACCATTTTCACATCTATACCAACATCTACAGTTATCCAAAATGTATTATCAAGTAGATTGTAGTAAGGAATAATATCATACTGAGTCATCTCTAAACTTGTTTTACCTGTTGCTGTAAAATCAGCAAAAGTACCGGTTGCAGTACCTTCATTTTTTAACGAAACATACTCAACTCTTAAATTAGGAATAATTGGTACAAAATGTTTTACCATTACCCATACATAACCTTCAGTCTGTGCTGTTTCAGTTGAAACATCAGAACCTGTGTTACTAGCTGTACTCGCTACTAATCCACCAGATGGTGTTTGCATCCAAGCACCTGCACCAGCTTCAACTCTTAAAAAATCTGCATTTGCAATCGATGCAAAACCAACTAGACATGCTAATGTACTTAGAATTTTTTTCATATAAGACTCCATTTTTAATATAAACTATTATATCTCAAAAGTCTCAGATGTAAACTTAAAATGAATATTTATGATTTGATTTTTAAGAGAGAGCTTTAGGGAGGTCACCCTAAAGTCTCACTTTAAAGGAAGAATAAAATGAAATTTAATTCATCTTAGTTTGCCACGTCATAGAGGAAGCTAATCGGCGGCATCGCGAATAAAATCGCAAAGTTAAGAGGACACCTTAACTTTTTAGAGAGTATAAATTAGTATTTGGTCTAGCTAACTGCAGCGATTGCAGCATCGTAGTTAGGCTCTTCAGTAATTTCTGGAACGATTTCTTTATAAGTAACAACACCCTCTTCGTTTACTGCGAAGATTGCTCTACAAGTAACACCAGCTAAAACTGATCCACCAAGTAAAACACCATAAGCGTTTGCGAAATCTTTGTTACGGAAGTCAGAAGTAACAGTTAAGTCATTGATTCCCTCAGCTTGACAGAAACGTCCAGCAGCAAATGGAAGGTCAAGAGAAACGATAGTTGCAGTAACGTCGTTAAGACCAGCAGCTTTAGCGTTAAAGTTACGAGTTTCAGTAGCACATACACCTGTGTCTAAAGAAGGAACAACTATGATAAGTTGTTTTTTACCGCTAGCTCCACCAACAGTTACATCACCTAAACCGTCTGAGTTTACAACAGTAATTGCTGGTGCTTTGTCTCCAACATTTACTTCATTTCCTAATAGTTCTACGTCTGTACCTTTGAATTTTGTAGTTGCCATTTTGGCTCCTTTGTTTTTTAATTTTTAACGCGATTGCGTTTTGTTGAGAGGATTGTAGTTTAAATCGGATAATAATTGTCTTATTTTAAAAGGAAGTGTTTTTGACTAAGGTTAAATTAAGATTAAAGCTCAGAACGTGGTGCTATGTCTAACTCTTCTAAAGAGCTAAACATCCCTTGTTTGTACATGTCTACAGCTACTCTACCTATCATAGCCGCATTATCAGAGCAGTATTTAAGTTCGCTCAGAAGTAGTTGTGCATTGTGAGGTTGAAGCAACTCCTCTATACGAGAACGCAAATAAATGTTCGCAGAGGCACCACCGACAATAGCAAATGTACTCGGTTTTTGGGTTTTAAAATACTTCTTGAGCTTCATAGTAAGATGTTTTGTCGCAATATGCTCAAAAGATGCGGCAATATCTTGAAAGTTTGGATGCTCACTTTTTTCCTCTTCTAGCACAGCAAGTCTCACCGCATTTTTAAGTCCAGAGTAACTAAAAGCAATAAGAGGAGATTGATGCAAGGGTACAGTAAAGTTATGCTTTAACCTATCTCCATCTTTTGCAAGTTTTTCAATCAGGGGGCCACCAGGGTAACCCAGTCCCATCATTTTAGCTACCTTATCAAAACTCTCCCCAAAACTATCATCCATACTTTTAGCAACTGTTTGAATCTCTGTTAGGCTTGTAACCTCCATCACTTGAGTATGTCCACCTGAGACCAAAAGAACTGTCATAGGGAAAACTGTCTCTTTTTCTATAAAGAGTGAGTAGATGTGTCCAATAAGATGATTAACCCCTATAATGGGAATACCCAAAGCAACAGCTATAGCCTTAGCCATAGTAACACCCTCAACAAGTGTAACGGCAAGACCAGGTGTTGATGTAACCGCTACCGCTTTTAAATCTTTAAAATATACTTCACACTCTTCTAAGATTTTTGGCAGAGCTTCAGCATGAAGGCGAGCGGCCAATTCTGGCACAACTCCACCATATACACTATGCTCCAACTCTTGGCTTATTTTTTTGTGAAAGAGAAGCTTGTTTGTTTCTATCTCGGTAATAGCTATTGCACTATCATCACATGAACTTTCAATACTAAGAATCACTCATAATCCTTTTTTAAAATACAGTTCTTCGAGTAGGGAATTGCTATAAAAAAACATGTTTTTCCACTATTATCAAGTGGTTCCATACTACTTCGTGAGTAGACTCTCTGACTAAGATTTATCTGCCCATCAAACATTTTCTGGATTATCTCTTTTGACATATAAAGTCCTATTCCTGTTCCTTGTGATTTCTCTTTAGTGGTAAAGTATGGGTCAAAAATCTTATCTGATATCTCAGGAGGAATACCCTTACCGTTATCACAGCACTCTATCTCTAAACCATACTCATTGCTTATGAATTGTAGTTTAATCTTTTTAAAATGGTCCCCTTCAAGAAAGGCATCTTTTGCATTGTTTAAGAGGTTCAACACAACCTGAGAGATAGAAGAAGCAATTTCTATATCTCCATAACTATTGTCTATCATAATGTCTAGTTCAATCTTTTTGTTCGATATATGGGTAAAAACAATGCTTTTTATCTCTTTGACAATCGCATCAAGACTCTTGATCTCACTATGTGTCTTCTTATCAAAAAAAGACATAAAGTCATCAATAGTAGAAGCTAAATGATTTACATTGTCTTCTATGATGTCAAAGTATTTTTCCAAATGCTCTTCAGAGTTATTAGAAGTTTTAGCAGCTAAAACAGCGAGGTTAATAGTATTTAATGGCTGCTTCCATTGGTGAGAAATATTGGCCATCATTTCACCCATAAGGGCGAATCGTGCCTGTTCAAAGAGGATTACATCTCGTTTTTTGTTCTTTTGTAGCTCACTATTTAAAGCCTGCTTAACATGCTTGAGATTTGTTGAAAGTTTGAGTAAAACCGCTATGACAGGAGGTGTTAAAAGAGTTGGGAGCAGAACAGAGAGGGTAAACAGAAATAACGAGTACTCTACTCCAGATAATAAGGTACAACAATATACTAAAGGAACCGAACTAAAAAGGACAACAATAGTTGTCACTAAAACAATAGTTAGGGCAGAACACTCCGAGAGTTTATCAACTAATTTATCTAACATAAGCTCGAACCGCTGTATCAAGGGCAAAAACATCATCAACATTCTGCGGAAGCTCGTCAAACTTCTCAAATGCACCAATAATTAACTTACTAATGTCCATAAAACCTATCTCTTTGTTGATAAACTTCTCTATGGCCGCTTCATTGGCAGCATTGACAACAACACCTCTTGCAGGGTTTTTTAGCAGTTCATTTTTTATCGCCCAGATAGGGTATCTGTCTGTTGTGATTTCACGAAACTCTAAACTCCCAACTTTGAGTAGGTCAACGTGGCCTAAAATATTCTCATCCATCTTTGCATCAAGTGCATAAGCGATGGGGAGTTGCATAGAAGCATGTGCAAAGTGTGCTGTGGTTGAGCCATCTTTAAAGTCTATGAGAGCATGAATAAGAGATTTTGTCTCAATAATAGCATCATAACTGCCCTTGCCAAAGAGCCAACGTGCCTCAAGGAGTTCAAACATCTTGTTAACCATAGTTGCACTATCTATCGTAATTTTTTGCCCCATAGACCAGTTTGGATGTTTTTGAGTATCTGCTAACGTGGCATTTTGCAGTTTAGCTATATCCCAGTCTCTAAAGGCTCCACCACTTGCTGTAATAATCATTTTTGAGATAGGTCTCTCTTGAAGCAGATACCACAAACCAAAGTGCTCACTGTCGATAGGTTGGATTTTTGAAGTGTCGATGAAAGCTCCACAAGCAACAAGGGACTCTTTATTTGCAAGCGCTACATTTTTACCACATTCGAGTGCTTTGAGTGTTGGACGAAGCCCTAAAAAGCCTACAAGTGCGTTAACAACTAACTCACTTGAAGAGTCTTCAATCACTCGTAAAATTGCCTCTTGGCCTGCATAAACACAACTGTGGTTTACTTTTGAGATGTTTTGCTTATCGGCAATAACGACAACTTTTGGGGAGTGAACGGCTATCTGTTGGTTCAGTAGCTCTATGTTTTGCCCAGCGACTAAAACCTCAACCTCTATGCCAAACTTTTTGGCTACTATAAGAGTGTTGACACCTATGGAGCCAGTAGAACCTAAGAGTACCAAGTGACTACACCAAGCCTCTTAAAAGAACTAGCATTACAATAGCTCCAAAAAGATACCCATCAATTCTATCTAAAACACCACCATGTCCAGGGAGTAAGTCTCCGCTATCTTTTACCCCAGCACTACGTTTGAGTGAAGACTCAAAAAGGTCTCCAAAAATAGAACTCGTAGCAACCATAAGAGAGACAATAAATGCGATTTCAAAATCGACTATGGAGAGACCTACAAACATACCAGTAATAGTTGCAACAGCAATACCGCCTAAGACACCTTCCATAGTTTTGTTTGGAGAGGTTTCGCAAAACTGTGTTTTTCCAATACTTTTACCGACGAAGTAAGCACCAACATCCGTCATAGCGACAATTACTAGAAGCCATAAAAGAGAAATTACACCATACTCTTGGTACATTGTAAAGACAAAAAGCATCCCTGCTGTAGGGTAGATGAATGGGAAAAAGCTTTTCCACTCTAAGTTTTTATTATAAGCTACAGCCCCAGCATAAGCTACACCCGCTAAAACAAAGAGGTCATCCCCGTATGGGTAAATTCCTGCTAAAAGCCAAAGAGCCAAGGCTATAACAACTAAACTCTCATTCTCAATCTCAAAGAGTCGCAGAGCCTCTTTAAATGCCATAATGTAGACTAAACCAAGAGCTGCCCACATCACAAAAAAATTGTCTATAAAACCTATAAGTAAAACACCTACAACTAGGGCTACTCCTGTTGTTACTCGCTCACTATGTTCACCAAAAATTGCCATTTATATTTCCTAAGAGTCTATTATTTGCTGTAATTATATCTAATCAGACTTTAATATCTAGTTTATACTTTAAAGCGTCCTCTATTTCGTCATCATCATCTTTCTTTTTTTTACGCTCTTTGGTCTGATCATCTGCTCTATCTTTTTGGTGCTCACGGTCTGCATCAATATGTTCACTCTCTTCAGTAGGGCGAACTTCTAAGACTTTTGTATCTTTCTCATTTACAGCAGCTTGTGCCGCCATGTTTTGAAACTCCACACGGTTATTGTGAGCATTTTGAACAGATGAAACATTAGCTGTCATCTGATTTGTAAATATTGCACTTCCAATAGGTCCAATTGCCATAACCTTATCCTTAATTTTATTTCATAAAATGAAGGGACCTTTTATCTATTGGTCCCATAAAGGAACAAGTCCCTTTATTCCGCTTGCACCACACTTATGCTTTAGCAACAGTGGTGTCGGCATTTAGTGCCAGAACCGCTGTGGTCACTGAAGCTAGCCTTATTCCAAGGCAGATTTTCTATCGTATATCTATTTCTATCGTCTTATACTTGTTGTAAAGTACATTCGCACCACTCTGGATGGTTACTTCACGTCTTGGAGTATAATCGACCAAAAACTTATCTTTTGCAGTTGTTGTGAACTCTACACACAGTCTTGCCGCACTCTCTATGATGTTCATAGGAAGGCTCTGCTTGTCTGTTGTTATCACAACGTGGGTTGAAGGTCTATCTTTTAAATGTATCCAGATATCTTTGGCTCTTGCATTTTGAAGCACCTCAACATTACCTTTTTCATTTTTTCCAAGCTGAACCTTGTAGCCCTCTATCCAAAAAACCTCTATGGAGTCGTTACTCTTAACTTTTTTACCCTGCACTCGTTTTGGAAAAAGCAGTTCTATCTTTTGGGTGTCTTTAGCCTCTTTTACAGTATGTATAAAAAGTTTTATATGCTCTATTTTTGAGCTCAAAGAGTGCTCTTCTATGTGAAGATACTTGGCTCTCTGCTTCGCTTTTTTACTCTTAGAGAAAAACATATCCGAAATCATAAATGCAGTTGGATATGCCTTTGGAAGCTTTATAGCAAGCGCAGTTCCATCATAATCTTCTAGCTCTAACGTGGTTTCATAGGGCTTAATGTTGTGAATATTTGAGAGGACTAAGTTTCCGTAGTGTTCACTTTGGGTTGCCTCTTTCTCTAGAGTCTCTTGGTTATCTAAGGCATCGTAAATTTTTTGGAGTTTTTTGAGCTTTTTATTTAAAAGTGCAATTTTTTGAACTTTGAGTGATTCTAGTCGGTTGTTCTGCTCTTTTTCATACACACTTTTTAAAAACTCTTCAACATCTTCAAGTGGGTACTCTTTTGCAACAAAAGGAGCAGGTGGTACATCTAAGAGTTTCTGCCCTACTCTAACCTCACGAAAAGAGGAGAAGAGGTCAACGTGGCGAAGGGCTTCTAAGACAACATTCTCTTCATCGAGCACAATTACATTGGTGTATTTTCCCGTAAACTCGATTTGCAGGTAGGTCACTTCCTCTTTATAGGCAGAGGCTACAGAGGTCTTAAAGCGAATAATCTTATCGCCATTGAGTAGTTCCACGTTAAGGATGTTAGAGCGGTTAAATCGCTTTGCAATAATCACATCAAAAGGAGCATTATAAACCTTTGAACGTGGGTAAGAGTCACACTTAAACATACTAGAGTTTGAACGCTGCATATTGAAGTAAATTGCATCACTCTTG
>Ga0256824_10000250_pt1 | contig 19704 bp, 21 predicted proteins | sample CV67metaG_FD_191570 | JGI IMG/M metagenome (GOLD analysis project Ga0256824, IMG submission 191570) | Hydrothermal vent microbial communities from East Pacific Rise, Pacific Ocean - CV67 | ecosystem: Environmental > Aquatic > Marine > Hydrothermal vents | place: Pacific Ocean: East Pacific Rise...
ACAAAAAACTCTCAATATTGCAACAGATTCAAAAGAGACTAATATCCAGCAAACTAAAACATCTGTAACTCTAGGAAATACTTCTTTAGTTGATGAAATGGAAAATTTCTAATGACTATTGAGGTAGACTCCAGTAACCTCGACAATGTAATAACAGCAATCAAATTAGCAGAGCAGTCCACACTCGGAAAGATAGGTCAAACAGTAAAGACTGATTTGCTATTAGGATTCAAGAATGAAGAAAGTCCAAGTGGAGAAAGATGGAAGCCACTCAAAAAATCAACACTTAAAGCAAGAAGAAAAAAAGGTGGTGGAGCTAAGATACTCCAAGACACTGGAAACTTGAAAAAATCTCTCAACTCTAAAACTTCATCAGGCAAAGTTACTATCGGATATGGTGCTGATTATGCAATTTACCACCAAGCAACAAGAAAGATTTTACCTACTGAACATAGCGAGATTGATATGGAAACCATTCAGGATATAATATTTAGAGGGATTTTAAAATGACATACAGTACAGCAGAATTACAAAACAAAATAATAGACAGCCTTTTAAAGGGTAGCAATTTAATAGTAAAGCCACTAAAAACAAAAGAAGATTTAAACATAACTGGGGTAACTCCAAATATGTTCATCCAGTATGCAGGGGCAGAACACAAAGAGAGAACACGGAACTTCACAGCAGTTTTCAATATCTATGTTGTTCACAAGACTTTATCATCTTCTGAGAAGGAAGGAATTTATGATTTGATGGACAAGATAAGAAATGATATAATATCAATGAAAATTGATTATGGGAAATTCATATCTAAGAGTGACACATCTTCAATAGGTGCAGAAACTATAACAGAAGCAAAGAGTAATACTTTTGTTTATATGTTCTCACTAAAAACCAAAGTAAGGATATAAAATGCTATACGAACTAACAAAGAAAATCAACTACAGAGGAAAGACACTCCAAGTTGGTGATAAAATAGAGCTTAACTCTGATGAAGTATTAGACTTTTCAAAGAAGAAACTTATCAATAAGTATAAGAAACTTGCAACTGTAAAAAAAGAAAAGGTTGAGGTTAAGAAAACACCATCTGAACCAAAAGAAGAGACAAGTGGAAAACAAGATATCAGTTGATGATAAACTGGCTTCGAGAGAGAAGTACATTAAGCTCTCTTTTGCAATGTTGGTATTTATGGTTCTCGCTATTGCAGTTATGGCTTTTGTCGGAATTATTCCAGCTACAATCACAGCAGTTGCGACTGGCTTTATAGGCTTGTCTGTATCTTTCGCAGGTATAATCGCTTCGCATTTTGGATTTTCTCCAAAGGACACAAAAAAATGAAACCATTAGGAATAACAGTACACTGTTCAGACAGTCCACAAGGTCGTGGAGATAATGCCGAAACAATACATAAATGGCACAACGAAAGAGGCTGGGATGGCATAGGATATCACTATGTAATACTAGAAGATGGAACAATAGAAAATGGGAGACCTGACTACTGGATGGGAAGCCACTGTCGAGGGCATAATAATACTTTAGGTATTTGTCTGATAGGAGAGGATAGCTTTACTGAAGAACAGTATGACTCTTTACATTCTTTAATAGATGAAAAAACTGAGAAGTACGGATTTGGTACAGATAGAGTACACGGACATTACAAATATAGTTCTAAGACCTGTCCTAATTTTGATGTTCAAAAATATTTAAGCGATTATGGTCTGATTTAGTGGGATATATTAAAATTGCAATGGAACTATTGAGTACAAGTGCTGGTAAAAAGGCAATGCTTGTACTTATTTCGGCTTTATTTATCTTTTCCACATATTTGTATGTCTCATCACTTAAAAGCGATATAAGAGATTACAAGGATGATTTAAAAAGTGCAGAAGACTCAATAGTTCTGATTAACAATGAGTTCTCTACACTCTACGACAAATACTCTGATTTAGAAAAAGATTTTGATAAAGAAAAGAAATTCTATGAGTTTTCAATATCAGAACTGAACAAGAAGCACAAAAGAGATGTTTCAATAAAGGTTTCTGCTGAAAAACTAAAAGACAGGATAAAAAATGCAAAAGATAAAGATGATGGTGAAATTGCTACTGTTCTGGACAGCACTCTTGAGTCTATCAGGATGTTCAAATAAAGAGTTCCACCTAGGATGGTATAAAAAGTGTGAGAAGTCTGTAGTAGTGAAATACAAAAAGGTATATCCTAGTATACCTAGCGAGAACCTGCACTGTAAAGAAATTCCAAAACCTGACAATAATATAACCAAACAAAGTGAAGTATCTCTGTATTTAGTTGAGCTATTTCAAGCAGGGAAAGTATGCGAGTCTAATCTTATTTATGTTAATATACTGTTATCGAATTTCAGTATGGATGAAAATTCAACAAAATAAAAAAAAAAGGCTAAATTTTGAGTCAAGAAAATGCAACTTATGACTGCACATCTTGTAAGTATTATGGTATTCAAGAAGAGATGGTTGAAACGATAAGAAAGATAGAAGATGAGAATATTAGGCAAGAAGACAGTCTTGTAGAAATAATAAAAAAGCAGAATAGTGATTCAGTGGTTCGTTCAGAGATGTATCAAAAGATTAATACTATTTCAACTAACCAAGCATTAAATGCCAAAACAATATCAGACCATATGGTTTGGGAAGAAAAACATCAGAAGCTAGTTTTAAAGATTTCTGTTTTTGCGATGGCAACTATAGTAACCCTTATGGGATGGACACTAGTTGAAATATTATCAATTTCAAAATCAAATTCTGCACTGACAGAGAAAATTGTTGCTGAAGATACCAAGGTTAATAAAACAATCAACAGTATAGAGAAGCATATAGATAAGCAAGACCAGTTTAATCAAATGATTATACTACGAATGGTCGGAACAAAAGAAGACTAAACTTAGAGGGTAAAATTCCATACATAAAACCCTTAATGTTTACAAATGCACTGTATTCAAGATTATACAAAGGTGTGTATAATTTTTAATGAAGTGTGTTCGCAAGATATATTTTTAGCGAAATATAATAATAATAATTAATTTAAAAAGGAATTTATTATGGCAAAAATTACAGACCCAGACAACCTAGTCCGTTCATCTCTTGTAGGAGAGTTAGGAACTGATGGTAATATATGGATAGACACTACATTTAGAATGATTTCTCTAGGAGAATTTGGTTCTCTTTCAACTGATGGTGTTTCAATTCAAGCATTTTACTCTTACTTAAAAGAAGAGTGGAAAACAGATGCTGAGTTAATCAAATATCCTTTCCCTATGGTAGCAATTACACCAGAGCAATTTGAGTTCGTAGATGGATGGCAACCAGCAAATATTGAAACAGTAAACCTTTTCAGAGATGGTGGATTTGCAGTTAAAAATGCAGATGGTACTTCAAGCTCAGAGTTCTCAGGAATTATCACACTAGGTACAATTGGTGGTTCAGACCAAGTATACTTTCAGCAAACAGGTTCAGGACACGCAGTAAATGTAAGTTTAACTGGAGCAGTAAATCAGTGTATTAAAACTTTTGGAAAATCAGGTGGAAATACTATCTCTTTTACAAATGCAACTGATACAATTTCAAGTACAGTTCCTATTACAACTTTTGCTTCAGGTGAAGTAATTGAAGTTACAGGTTCAGGAAGCAACGATGGAACTTATACTATCGCTTCAATAGCTGGAGATTATCTTTCAATGGTAATTGAAGAGACAGGAACTTTAACAGATGAAGGTGCAGGTGCAACGATTGAAATTCTTGCTGATTCTCGTTCATACTTTAAGATTTTCGTTAGAGAGCAAGCTAAGCTTTATGCTCAGTCTCAACTTAGTGATATTGGTGTTAATACTTTCACTTACCAAGCTTATCGCTTCCCACTTGCAAATGCTGATGATTTAAAAATTACAGTTTCAGATGTAGGTATTGATTCAGATTCTAATGGTGTTGCTGATGTAGCCCCATATTCAGATATGTCAATTACTTACTATGCAGTTGCACAGTCAAGAACTATTGGAGCTTCTGCTTATAACTTCGATATTATTATTGATGCAGATGTAGCAAATGATGGTGCATTGCCAACAGCAGAAGAAATCTACGAATTTGTAGAATGGTCTTTAAGACAAAATTCTGACATAGATGCAGGTGCAGGTAATGTTATCGGTAAAACAGCAGAGTCACTTCTTAAGTTTGTTGGTGATACTTTAATTACATCTCAAGGTGTATTTATAGACCAGTTCTCTTCAACTGATATCAACAGAATTGAGTTTTATGATGATACAAACACTAAGAGAGTTTTTCCTTTTGTTTCAGCAGGTTCAATTAACTTTAATGATAACCTTGTTTCAGACAGTGGTGCAGTTTATCGTATGTTCTATACAGATGCAAATGGTAACAACTTTGGAGACTCAGATGCAATTATCGTTCAAGATAATAGTTCTTCAGATATCGCAGGTTCAATCTCTGCTCCAAGTGTTCAGTTCACATTCGATTATGATGGAAATGTTCAAGGTGGAAGAACAGCAGGTACAGATGCAAACATTACAGTAGTAGCTATTGGATTAAACAAAGCTCAGTATGTAAAAGCAACTTCAACTATCGGTCGTTCAAATGCAAATAGTGTTTCACTAGTTGCTTCACTAGAAAGAAATTACTCTAACCAAATATAGTAATTTAGTGAGTCTCCTCGGAGGCTTACAATAATTATATTATAAGGAAAAAATATGGCAACAGTTCGTGATGTAGGATATAGCTCAGATGATTTAAATGTGGCTTCTCACACTGGTTTACTTCCAGAATACGAAGTAGGGGATTTGCTTATTTGGATTTGTTTTAAGGATTCAACTGCTGGAAATTCCTTAACACTTCCTAATGGATGGACTCAATTAAAAAGAGGTGTATTTAAGTCTAATGAGGGTCTGGTCTGCTACAAGACAGCAACTGCTAACGAAACTCCACCTAGTACATCTTCAAGCGACTCAGATGCTTATATGAGTTCTCTAATATCAGTAAAAAATGCAGGAACTCCAACTAACACATATTATGAACAAGCAGGTTTGTCATATGAGTCAAGTTTTGACTTATGTTCAAGCACAAAACTAAACGGAGTAAAGATAGCAATTGCTTCAATTGGTGGCTCAGGTGGTGCGAGTATGTCGAACTGGGGAAGGCTATTAGTTAATGAAGAAACAGTAGGTGCTTGTATGATTGTACACTATGACTACACACTGGAACTTGACTCAGGAGAGACAGTAGATGTCCAGTTCTCAAATGATAATACTTGTGGATTATATAGTTTTGAAATTCCTGATGATTCAGGTGATGCTAATACTAAAGCAGAAGTTGATATTCAGAACATAGATTATCTTCATTACAATAGTGGAAGCATAGTGATTCCAACAACACCTTTGATTACTAGCTTAGATGGAATTTCAGTAGCAAAAGCAGATTCTCTTACATATGGTTCAGATTATAACTTTTTCTTCTATCAGACATCACCATACTTCAAGGCAAGCAGGGCAAAAAAGATAAAGTGTGTTGAATTAACAACAACAAGCTTTAACTCAAACCAAGGACTAATAGTCTTTCATATTTTCCCGACTAGACCAAAGTATGAGAAGACAATAGGAAAAGATAATGATGGAGTATTTATAGCACTTGTTGATTCAAACAATAACTGGAGAGCTTGGAATGTAAACTCAGCAGGTGATGACTCTTACAATGTAGCACCTTTGTTCACTTTTGTTCTTGACAGTAGAGACATCTCAAATGCTATTGATAGTTCAGGCTCTTTAGATACTACAGACATAGTAAAGATAGTTGTTGGAGTAAGAGGTCGAGTTGCACATTCTTACTATTCAGTAAATAGATTTTCTTTGATTGAAAGGTCAAAAATTTATGGAGGTTCTTCTGCTAATGTATCAAATATTAATACACTAATAGAGTATTACAATGGATGTTATATCAAGCCAATTCAAACACAAGGTTCAGGATATCAATTGAGCCTCCCAGTAGATATTGGAGATAGTGTTGTTGGTACTTACTATAAAGAAACTGGAAAGACTGTGGAGTTTAAAACAATACACTCTGGAGACAAGAGGTCATTAAATGTTAGGGAGAATACATTGGGCTTCTCTTTTTCTTTACTGTCAGGAGATGTTGTTATCTTTGATTCTTGTACTATTACATCAGAAAGCAAGTTTAAAATAAATAGTGAAAACGATTCAGGATTAGTAAGATTTACAGGTAGCCTTATCAAAGGAACAGGTCAATGTAATTTGGAGTCAAACTGCGAAATAATAAACACTAGAATAAATAAATGTAGTACGATAAACTCCATAGGAGCTTTGCTCGATGGGTGTAGTTTTAATGACTCTACATCTTTTGATGCTTTTGATTATGGAGTAGGGACAGTTCTTAAAAATTCAGAGTTCAAAAATTACTCAAATGCAATCTATATGGGAAGTGATATTACTGGGACAATTGAGTTTGACAATGTTAAGTTTGATGGTTCAGGGACTGATATCTACTGGGGAGGAAATTCAGGAACTCTATACATAACTTTACTAAATGGTTCAAACCCTGTAAATATTAGTACTGGAGGAGGGACAGTAGTTCTCCAGACAAGTGCATATGTAAGAATAACAGGAATTGAAGACAACTCTGAAGTGAGATTTTACACAAGCGATTTGTCTTCTGAATTGTATGGAGTCGAGAACTCATCAGGTGGAGAAGTTGAGTTTCAATATTTTGAACTTTTGTCTGATGTGATTGTTACAATTTTTAATATAAACTTCTTACCTCAAAGATTAGTGTTGCAACTAAACGGAGAAAACTCTATAATACCAATTAAACAAATTAAAGATAGAACATACAAAAATGCTTAAGGAGCAAAAAGATGAAGAAAACATATAGAGTTGATGGAGATACTAAAAACACTTTCAATGGGATAACATTAGAACTAGTAATCGAAGATGAAAAAATAGGTGCTAAAGTTAATGTATTAGGTGGTTCTTTTGTGATTACTCAGAATGGTAAAATATTAGTTTTATCAAGTGATGAATGGTGCTTGACTCTGTTTGACATTACACCAGAAAAGAAAGAAGAAAAACCAAAGTTGAAGATTAATGAAAATTTAGATTTATTCTTGGAAGTTAAAGAAATCAAAGTATCAGTAAAATGTACATACCTTGAACTGTATGAAAAACTAAAAGAAGAGTGGTCTTTTATTCAGACTATAAATGGAGAAAAATGTCCTTTTAGATATAATGATGAGATGAAACTCCTGACACTTGAGAACAGATGGAACTTAACTGGCGAAAGTATTCAGTTTTTAACTGATGGAAGCTTTGATAGAAAAAGTGAAGATGGTAGGTCTATATAAAATATAGGAACGATAATGAAATTTATATTTAGTGGAGCAGAGAAGCTAATATATATAGTTTCACCAACAACAAACTTTTCTGCTGAGGAATTATACTCAGAGTGGAAAAGATGGTTTATTTCTGCTGTTGAAAATTCAAGATATTTGGATGCAATGAACAGTGTAGGTGGAAACTCTATATCATCAAGCAAAAGTATCGCAGGGTATATAGAAATGCTGAATGGGTGGAGAATAAAACCTTATGATGGAAACTATACTCTAAGTGTAGATGGAAACCTGTTTGCAACAGGAGGATTAAATCCTTTTATACCAATAGACAATGGAAGTGTTCTGCTATCTCTTGAGACAACAAGTAATGCTCTCGCTCTATCATCAGATGTTGAGAAGATTGCAGAAGCTGTATGGAAGTATTCTCAGGGTGGATGGTTTATTGATAAAGATAACTTCCAGATGGTTATGCTGAATATGGATGGAACAGAACTTCAGAGATTTAACTGCTTTGATGATAACGGAAATCCTAATATAAATACAGTTAGAAAAATGATACCAGCATAAGGATTTAAATATGTTCGGAATAACAATACCATTTTACTTTTCAGATGTTGGAAATAGTGGAAAAACTCAAGGTTTTGATGTAGTTACTTTTTCAATAAATGAAGAAGAAGAAGTAAAGTTCAAAGTATTAGACATTGAAGAGATAAACTTTTCGATAGAAGAGAAAGAAAATATAAACTTTAAAATAGGATAAAAAGATGGCTTACAAAAAGATGGAAATAGTTCAAGGCGACAGCAGTAAAACAATAACTGCAAAAGCAGATGGAGTTCTTAGTAGTGATTGGTCTGGAAAGATAGTTGTGAAGCAAAAACTTGGAGCAGTTGAGTCTGCTGTTCTTACTGTGGTTATGACACTTGATGTAGCAGAAAACAAGTTATATGGAACTCTAGTTCCTGATGATACAATTCAGTTAGCTGAAGGAACTAGTTATTTTCTTACAGTAGAGATTGAAAATTTAAACTCTACACCTGCATACAGAAAAGAAATCAAGAAATATGATTTAGTAATTACTGCTCAAGGTGCATAAGAACAGTTTTACAATAATAGTGCTATAATGTTTAGCAAAAGAATAGAGTCGCTTTCGTAGCTCTATATCTTAAATTATACAAAAGGAAATATAATGGCAAAGAATGGAAGCGATTATTTATCTCTAGGTGGTGGTGTTTTATATATTACACCTTATGTTGGTGGAGTTTTAACTGGAAATCAGAAGAGCTTCGGTCTTACTGATACAGTTGAACTTGAAAGTGCTGTTAGTTTTATTGAGAAGAAAAATACTGAGGGAAAAATTCCAGTAACTTCTAAGAAACTTCCAACAGAAATCAAAGCAACTTTAAAATTCACAACAAGTGAAATTTCTCCTGCAATGATTGTACGAGCTTTTTTTGGTGCTGAGTACACAACTTCTCACGGAGTTAAGACAGATGATGCTCTTACAATAGCTTCAATTAGTCTTGGAGATTCAGTTGATACTGGATATGTTTCTATCGCTACAATGGTAGTAAAAGATGCAACAGATACTACAACTTATGTTGAAGATACTGATTATTCAATTGATAAAAATACTGGATTTTTTGCTCTAGTTGATGGTGGTTCTATTGGTGAAGGTGATTCACTTAACTTAGTAACAACTACAACAGCTTTTGAATCTACAAATGTTTCAGCTCTTAAGTCTAGTACTCTTGAAGCTAAAATGGTTTTTGTTTCTGACCCTCAATCAGGTGAAAGATACAAGTATACTTTTTCTAAAGTAAGTATTTCTGCTCAAGGTGCATTAGCACTTAAATCAGAAGAATTTGCAACTATCGAATTTGAAGGCGAAGTTCTTCTTGATGATAGTATTTCTCCTACTGGTCAAATATCACAGTTTTTTGATATCGAGACAGTGCCTGATGCAGTTTAATTGTCCTCATAAAAGAGAGACAATAAAGCTTGAGAGTATCGGAGATGTAACAGTCTCTGAACTCTCTATCGGCGATATTGAATCTTATCATAGCGATACAGAAATTAAAGATAATGACATAATATTTATAGTGAAAAAATACAGTGACATTAAAGCAGATAGATTTAACGACCTTATACCTGCTGAAATAGGGTATCTTTATGAGAGGATTCTAACAGTCACATTTGGAGAAGCTACACCTGATGAAGAGGGTGGGAATGAGGACGAAAAAAAGTAGATGAATGGATTGCTTGGCTGATATCAAAAGGTCACAGTAATTCATTCTTTTATAGCTATAGTTTTTTCAAGACTTGTCTAAATGTTGCTTTTGATGTAGAAAATCAAACAATTGTACATAACTCACTAGCATATCAACTCACAAAACTTGATTCTAAAGAGTATAACAATGAAATCAAAGCACTTCTAAAGCCAACTGACAACAAATCCAAACAAACACCAAAGAAAGACAAAAAAACTGCTCCTAAGCAAACTATGAGTCATTCTGATATAATGAAAATGAAATTGAAAACGGAGTCATAAAATGCCAGCAAATAATGAACTAACACTAGACATAATCGCAGATACAAAAAAAGCACAAGCTGATATATTAGCATTACAGAAAAAGATTGACAAGCTAGGGAAATCTAGTGGTGGTTCAGCAAAGGGTTTCAAAGAACAAGAAACTGCTATAAAAGGCACAAGCAAATCAACTAAAACACTAGCTAAAGATATTGACAAACTTGGAAAATCAAGTAAAGGTTCAGCTAAAGATTTAAAGTCACAAAACGACTCTCTCAAAAAAGTTGATAAGTCATCAAAAAAATTAAGCAACAACTTTGATAAGCTTGGTAAATCTAGCAATGGTTCTGTTAAAGGGATTAAAGCACAAAACAAGTCTCTCCAAAGTGTAAGTAAATCATCAAAAAACCTTACTAGAAATCTAGGTGCATTATTTCTTGCCTATGGTGGATTCAAAGCTTTTTCAGCAGGTGCTGGTTCTGTTATTAAATTTGAACAGTCAATGAAGAAACTAGAAGCTGTTTCAAAATCAACAGAGAACGAGATGAAGAGATTATCTTCAACTGCTCAAGAGCTTGGTGCTTCAACAGAATTTTCAGCAAATCAAGTCGGCGATGGAATGAACTATATGGCTATGGCAGGTCTCAGTTCATCACAGATACTTACTTCAGTAGGAGATGTTCTTGACTTAGCTACAGCAGGTATGGTTTCGCTCGGTGATGCTTCTGATATATCAACAAATATTATGAGTGGTTTCGGAATGGAAGCTGACTCAGTTGGAAAGATTGCTGATGTTATGACTGCTACTTTCACGAATAGTAATACTAGTGTACAGCAGTTAGGAGAAGCATTTAAATATGTAGCTCCTGTAGCTTCTGCTTTGAATGTTTCACTAGAAGAGACAGCAACAGCGATAGGAGTAATGGGAAATGCTGGACTGCAAGGTTCAATAGCAGGTACAACTCTCCAAACTACACTATTAAGACTTGCTTCACAAACTCCACAAGCAAAGAAGGCGATGGATGATTTAGGTGTATCAGTATTTGATTCAACTGGAGAATTTATAGGTATCGAAAATGCTATGCAGGAGTTCAACAAAGCAACTGCTAATATGGGAACTCAAGAAAAACTAGATAAGCTTAAAAAGATTTTTGGTGCAGAAGCACTAAAGGGTGTTATTCCTTTAATGGATAGTGCAGGTGATGGATATACAAAACTTTTTGACAAGATAGCAAACTCAGGTGGAGTAGCAGAAAAAACAGCAGAGAAAATGAGAAGTTCAATGCAGGGTGCAATTGACAGTATGATGTCTGCACTAGAAGGACTTGCAATTGCAATAGGAAACGATTTACTTCCTGCAATGAAAGATATAGTAACTGGAATAACAGATGTAGTCAGAAGCTCAAAGGATTATTATAATCAGAACAAAGCAACTATCACAACAGTTGTAGAAACAGCGACTGAACTTGGTGCATTAATTCTTGTATTAAAGGGCTATCAAGCAATTCTAAAATCTTCTGCTGTGGCTTCAGTTGTATATCAAACAGCAGTAGTAGCAAGTGCAACAGGAATGTCTATATTCAATGCGGCGATTACAGTAACAATTGCAAGAATGAAACTTCTTACTTTAGCCCTATTGAAAAATCCTTTTACAATATTTATTGCAGGTGCAGGTACTCTTCTTGCAGTATTCCAACAAATATCAAATGAAGAAGAAGTATTTGTAGAAAGAACCAGAAGTTTAATAAGTGTGATGGAAGACTCAAATAGTGTAGCAACAGCCAGTGGAGAATTATGGAAAAAACATAAAAACAATATAGGAATAACTGCTAAAGAATATAACACTTTTAATGTTGCAATTGATAAGTCAATAAAAGCACTTGAAGCTCAAGTAAAAGTGATGAAAGCAGATGATGCAGAGAAATATGCTTATAACATAACTACTGCTGAAAATGCGATTCATATGCTTCAAAAAAGAGCAGAGATGTTCGGCAAAATTACTGTAATGACTGAGCAGAAAGAACAAGCTATGGAGTACAACAAAGAGCTTGAAAACAATAAGAAAAATATAGAATACCAGATTTCTCTTTTAGAAAAACAACAAGGAACTGTAGTAAAAGGAACACCTGCTTGGACAGCACTACAGGTTGAGATTGATAAATTACACAAGGTGTACAAGAAAATCGAAGGGACAAAACCATTCGAGGGAACAGCAAAAGAAGGTCGTGAAGTTGCAAAAGTAACAAGCGATTTGAATAAACTTCTCAAGGAAGGGGCAGAAGCACTTGATAGTGTAGGTCCCGATATCATCAAGTATTTTGGTGAACTAAGAAAAAACACACTAAAGAGAATAGATTCAGAGAAAACTGCTCTTTCAACTATGCTAAACAACGAGAAGAAACTAAAGAATGATATAAAATCTTTATCAAACGAAACACTTGCAATACATCAGAATTATGCAAATAAAAGAAAAGCTCTTATAGATGAGACTCAAAACAAGATATACGATGTTCAGACATCAGGATTAAATGACTATCAAAAATATCTCTCTGACCAGAAAGAAGCAGACAGTAGATATGCAAAAGCACAGGATGAACTCAAAAAAGGAAACCTTGAAAAAGCACAGCAATATCTTGATGAGTACACAGCTTTAAAAGAAGCAAATGCTGGAGCAGAAATTGTAATTGATGAGAAGGTCAAAGTATCAAAGGACACTGCTCAAAAAGAACTAGTTGCAGGACTCAAAAAAAGAGAAGAATTAACACTAAAAATTATCAAAGAAGAAGAGAAAGCTGAAGTAATCGCTCATAATGCAAAAATTGATATGAAAGTTATCGAGTTAAAAGCATTAAAAGCTCAGATTACAGCACAGCAGGAACTGCTTAAAATACTTGGAAAAATAGTAGAAACATCAACTGGAGTTGAGTTTAACTTTCAGGCAGATACTGCGAAAGAAACATTAGAAGACCTTGATAAGATGATTTATGATATCTCTCAGCAGAAAATTGATATCAAAATTAAAGCAGACTCAGAAAAAATTGATGTAGCAAGTAGAAAGATTGAAACTCTAAGTACTGATGTTGATGTTCTGACTGCTAAGACAAAAGAATCAATACCTCTTGTAGTCGATACAAAGAAAACAGAGGAGAACCTAACTCATACTATGGAGAGCTTAGGGATTGTTGCTACAAAGCTCTCAAAAGAGCAATTTTTAACTATTAAAACAAAAAGGGATGAGTACGATAACCTCAAGGAAGATATCAAAGTATTCTACACTGACAACAGAGAAAAGATATTAAATATTAATGACTCTGAAGCTAAAACGAAATATTATGCAATGATAGAACAAGCACATACACTTGAATCTGAAATTGATAAGATTTTATCTATTAAAGTTTCAACCGAAAATGCTGATAAAAATATTGACACAACAAAGATAAAAGTAAATGAACTTTCGGCTGTATCAAACACTAAAAGTGAAATAAAAATAGACACAACTGCTTCAAGTGAGAATGTTGATAAAACAAAAGCAAAAGTGTCTGAACTTGTAGTAGAGGCAAGTAAAGAAAATGAGATAAAAATTTCATCTGAGACATCAGAGCAGAAGATTGATAATGTTGGCAGTAAACTAAACATTATTAGAACGAAATTATCAGAGGAACAGTATTTAACTATTAGAACAAAACAGGAAGAATACAATGCTCTTAGGGATGAGCTGAATATATTTCTGAACGATAATAAAGAAAAAATAATCTCTGTAAATGATAGCGATGCAAAAACTAAGTTTTTTGAAATGAAAGCTAAAGCAGAAGAACTTTCCATAGAGATTGAAACGATAAAAGAACTTGGAATAACTACAGAGAGTGCAGTAACAAAAGCAACTACTGCAACTGACACAATCAGCAATTTGAACCCAGAAATAGTAATATCAACAAATTCTGGTTCTATTGATACAGCAAAGAGAGATGCAGAATCAATTAACACCATTAATCCTAATGTGATTGTAAGCACTGAAGATAGCCAAATCCAAGATACAAAATATGCTATTGATGAGATAGACAGTTCTTCTCCTACTGTTGTAGTAGAGGCAGACAACAAGAGTCTTGATGGTACAGGGAGACAGATTGATGCAATAGATGCTGAAAAGCCTAAAGTTGAGGTTTTGTCTGATGGTAGTGCCATAGCAAAAGTTGCTGATGAAATTGTAAGCCTTAGTTATATCGAGCCTCTAGTAACTGTGAGTATTTCAGACAATAAAGATGTAATTTATAAAAGAATTATGGCTCTTAACGGAATAAACACAAGGTCAGACCATACAATTTATTATCACTATGTTGGAAAACACCAGACAGGTGGTTTGATTCAACAACTTCCAAGGTTCGCAAATGGAGGTCATTTAGATAATGGGAGAGGTCACACGAGAAAACAAGGCAAGTTGTCTGGCTTTGGTGGTGGCGATAAAATAAAAGCACTCTTAGAAGCTGGGGAGTTTATCGTTAAGAAAGAAGCTGTCCAGAGACTAGGTGTTGGAAGGCTAAAAACAATAAATGAGGGGAAAATACCTCGATTTAAAGAAGGTGGCTACATAACACCAAGATTTGCTGATGGAGGCTCAGTAGCAAGTTCTAGTATTATGTCTAGTCTTACACTTGGTGGCATACCTGACCTACCAGACACAGCAAGTACTCATAAGATAAATGTAGACTCTTCAAGTGTTGATGAGTATGCACTTAAGAGAGCAGAGATAGAAGAAAAACTTGCAATAAAAATAAAAGAAATAAATGTTCAATTATCAGCAGACTTAAAAGGTCTTGATGATAATAGATTATCTCAACTTGAATCAACTCAGGACAAGATGTACAATCTAAGAACGAGTGCAAATTTAAGTGAGGTTGATGCAGAGAAAGTAAAAGTTGAAGAACTTGCAAGGCTGAACCAATTATTCAATGAGCAAATGTCAAATGGAAGAATATCTGAAGCACAGCGAACTGCTGGAGCAATTGACTCAATTAACTATAAGACTGCTCAGGATGAAATCTCTCAATTGAAGCTTACTGGAGATGCAAAAACGAAAGCAGTCAATGATATTATCGCTAAATATTCTGAAGAGTCTGGAGCAGTTCAAAAGTTGAACGATAAACTTATGGACACTAAAGCAATAGACTTCAGAAAAAATGCGAGTATCAATTCTGCAAAAGCCCAACAGATAGCATTTGAAAACTTAGCAAAAACAATTGCTGATTCTATTGCAAAAGCCATCTCTAGTATAAACAAACAAGTTTCATCAACTTCAAATGCTTTACAAAGCCTAAAGGGAGAAATAAGAGGAGTAATTAAATCTACTGGGAACTCTTCTTTTGGTGCTAGAAGAAGAAGAAAAGCGAGAGTAGGAACACAGAGTTCAAGTTTCTTTTCTGGTGGTATGGGATTTACATATTCAACTGGTGGACTTGCTGGTAAGAAAGCAGAGCCAAAGAGATTCTCAACAGGTGGAAGTCTTTCAGGATATGGTGGAGGAGACAGAATAAATGCTCTATTAGAAGCAGGAGAATTTGTAATTAGAAAAGAAGCTGTACGAAAACTTGGAATAAATACAATGAAAAATATAAACCAAGGAAACTTAGCTAAATTCTCAACTGGAGGCTCAGTAGGGAATAGAGGTTCTTCAATGTCAGTAGGAAGGACTGTGAACCTAAACTTAAACATAGGAGATAAGCAGTATAATGCTATCGCAGATGAAGATGTTGCAAATGCTCTTGAAAGACATTTAAGGAGAAACAGTTGAAAGTAAAACAAATAGATACAATAATTTTGTCAGAACCTCTTTGGATAGAGGAGTTTGACAATACTATAAATATTGAGTCTGAAGTTGTAAGGACAATTAATGGAAGTGTCTTGGTCTGGGAAAGACAGCTAAATAATAGAACAATAAACTATACTCTATCCAATGAAGATTCTTGGCAAGAAGAGAGTGTAAAAAATCTTCTAGTTGCTCATAAACTTGCTTCAATTGGAACAGAATTTAATATTGTACTTACAGATAACTCAACAGTAAAAGTTAGATACAGACACGAAGTTGGAAATGCAGTTGAGACAGACAGAATAATAAAATCAAATTTAAGCAGTATTTTTAGATGTAAAATATACTTAGCAAGGACAGAATAAAATGGCAGTTACATACAGATTGACAAAGGGCGAGGAACTTACTCACCCTGAAATGGATGAAAACTTTAAGCACTTAGATGTGAAGCATACTATTACGAACACTTCTCCTACTGACCAAGATAACTTATCGAGAGGTTTTAAAGAAGGTGTTCTGTGGACTAACACCAGTAGTGCTACGACATATTACTGTCTTATGTGTTATGCAAACTATGCCTATTGGGAGCCGATGGTTGCAAAGAAAACCTATGAAGTCGCAAAAGTTGAAAGTATCTTAGATGGAAATTTAGCTTTTCCTTCAGACTGGATTACAGTAGCAGTTTTTAGATTATTAGGTTCTGCAAATATTGGAGAAAATAAAAGTTTTACTATGGCAGGACTTGAGCAATATTACAATCATTATGTAAAAGACAGTCAATGGCAAGAAAATATTTTCTATAGTTATGAAACATATATTTATAGATTTTACCCTGAAGCTTCTTTTTATTCAAATAACAGTTTTTCATACGAAGTATATGTTGATTATAAAGTGATAAATAATTCTAGTGTATCTTCAGATTTTGAATTCAGTATTACAACTACAATGGGAGGAGTTACTCCTAATGTCAAAACTGATGGAAGCACGAAAGGAAGCAGAGAAACATTTGTAAGACAAAAGCTGATGTTTGATGTATTGAATAGAATTGCTTTTATCCATCAGGTGCTATTTGAAGCCCCAGATGCGACTGATATATCTTTGTCGGCAATAGGGTTATCAGTATATAGAGTGAATAAAAAGATGGTGCAATTTACTGCTGAACAAAGGGAAGCAAATGCAGTAGGTAGCATTGGTCGTCTTGCAAATGAAAGCTATATGAGTACATATGACAGTTCCATATCAAGCAGTGTATTAAATGGAAATATGAATATTTCTAATCTATATATGAGTGGAAGTATGTTCAGTGGAGAGATAAGAAGTATTACCAATGAGACTCTTAGAACAAAAACAACTTTTTCATTAAATGGTTCTGTTTGTCAATCAGATGTAAATTTTATCGACAAAAAAAGCAAATTCGAGACAGAACAAATTGCTTATAATACAGCAAAAGACAATGGAACACCACTACCATTACGATATGAAGGTTATACAATATTAAAAAGCCTGATACTTAACGGAATAGAAATGAGAATTACTGATTTTTCTGGAATAGTGAACCCTCAGCCTAGATATCACGGATATGGACAAATAGTGAATGAATATTCAGTTGGAAATAACTATTCAGTAGAGGAAAATTTTTGTACAAATGAAGAGTACCCATATAGTTTTACTTCTGTTGGTGATGTAGCAAAGACAGGAACAAAGGTACACCATTACAATAGTTTTGGCATAGGTACTGATTCAATAAACTATATTACTGCTACTTTTTTGTGTACAAACTTGACAACAAGAGAGGCTTGGATTTTTAACTATAGCTGTATCATAACAGTAGCCCCAGATAAAACAGTGTCTAAGAGACTTGAAGTATTCGATACTGTTGTTAAGGATGTTGCTGGATGGACTTTTGCTATAACTTTTTCGGATGAAACAGTTTTAGATTATGCAAGATTTTCGATAGTTATATTAGGAGAAGCTGGTACAGATGAAGTTCTGTCTACATCAAACATCAGGAATGTAAGTCAGTCACTCTCTGATTCTAATGGACTAGACAGTTCATCTTCATCTTCATCTTCATAAATAAAATGATAGAAAATGAAAAATTAAAAACAAAAATATTAATATTTGACAGGAATAGGAGAGCAGAGTATTTTTGCACTCTTTCAAACACTTTATCAGCAAGAGTACTCGCATATGGAAGCACAACAGAAATATTATTGATTAGTTATTTTGATAGCACTTTCTCTCTAGGCGATTATTGCTATATTGCAAGCGAAAACGAAGTACAGGAAATAATATTAAATGAAAAGCTAAAGAGTAATATTGTCATAGTTGATGGAGAGATGAGATTTAAGTTAAGATGTGCTAAAATTGTTGGCAGAAACAACAAACATATTCAGAGAGCGAGACCTAACATCCAGTTTCGACCTGAGTAAAAAAAAAGGATTAAAAAAATGGCAAATCAACCAAAAGTATTTGAGAAAATGATAGGAAATATATGGTTTCACACTATGCTCTTTGAGAAAGCAGGGGATTTTAAAAATGGACATAAACATAACTTCGACCATTCTCATATTGTAGGCTGTGGTTCAGTAGATGTGTATGAAATGGAGTATTTTGAGGATGGTACAGCTAAACCTGATAGAACACTACTTGGAACATTCAAGAAAGGTGATATATTCCTTGTACCTAAAAACAGAAGTCATACGATAGTTGCATTAGAAGATGGAACTTTTGGCTCTTGTATTCAAGCGATTAGGGATGATGAGACTGAAGAGATTTTGTCTTGTTTCTGTGATGGAACTGAATGGGATGATAGCTCGACTATTAAGCTGTAAGGATTACTTTTGGGCTACACAGAGAGTGGATATAATGAATCGGGATATGTAGAAGGTGACTTAGCTTTAAGTGCCGACTACTCAAAAGCAATAGTTGTTGATAAGACAATTCTTTTATCAAATGGAACAGTAATCACTGACTATATAAAAGACTTGAAAATATCTACTTCAATAGGAAAAGCATACTCAACTGCTGTATTTAATACTGGAAATTTTTCAATAGATAAATCTTTTATAAGAAGTTCAACTAATTATATTAAAATAAATATAGGACTGATAGAAAGAGACTTTATAATAATTGATATAGATGAAGACTGGGAGGGAAATGCTACTGTTTTTTGTAGAAGCTTCCAGTGTCTGCTATCTGAGCCTTTTAGCAGTTCAGTTTATTCACTTGAAAAAGAGAGAACAACTTCAGAAATAATTGCAAAATATGCAGTAAAATCAGGTATAGAAATAACTAATAAATTGCCAGATATCAATATAACTGCGAATAGCTTTAAGCGAGATGGAACGATGCTGGATGCAATTTCTTCAATTGTATCTGTAACTAAAAGTGAGATAATACCATTTGAAAAAAAATTGGTTCTTGACTCAATTAAGACAATTCCAGAAAACTTCACTGGTTCGCTTTTTATAGGACAGGGTGAGATAACAGATGTAACTGTTTCAAAAACAGATAGCAATGATAACAAGATTAAAAATATCCTTATCAATGTATCAAGAGGAGATATCTATTCAGAACCAAAAATTACACTTATGTACGACAGTCAAGAGAGTGATTTTGCGAAAGGAAGATTTCTCTTTAACCCTATTATTTCTGATAAAACAGAATTTAATGTTACTGGAACTAGACTAGCTGAAATAGAGTTGAGAACATTCACTTTTTCAGAGTCAGCTCTAAATGACTTTTATATAACAGTGGATGGTGGAATTAAAACTCTTGGTTCTGTAAAGATAGATGGTATAGACATAACAGGCGAATGTGAGTTTGTATCAGGTTTCAATGTAATAACACTTGGAACTGAGAGAACAGGTCTTATTGAGGTTCTATACAGTACTGACACGATATCAGGCTCAATACCTCTTTCTACACATATTGCACGAGAAATTGAGGTGTCGATTAGTGGAGAATACAAAAACCAAGAGATTAATGAAAAAATA
>Ga0256824_10000251_pt1 | contig 19647 bp, 23 predicted proteins | sample CV67metaG_FD_191570 | JGI IMG/M metagenome (GOLD analysis project Ga0256824, IMG submission 191570) | Hydrothermal vent microbial communities from East Pacific Rise, Pacific Ocean - CV67 | ecosystem: Environmental > Aquatic > Marine > Hydrothermal vents | place: Pacific Ocean: East Pacific Rise...
ACTTTTGTATTCTCAATCGCAAATGCGCTTGAACCTATTAATAGTGCCGCCACTAAACTCATTTTTGTAAATTTCATATATTCTCCTTATTCTTTTACAATTTCAATGTGCAGTATATCACACCACTCCCTTAAATCTTTATTAAAAAGTTAACAAAGAGTAAATACTTTGATATAATTACCCTATGAAACAATTAATTATAAAAAACACACCAATATTAAGTTTACTGCTCCTTTCAGCTTGTGGGACGACTCCCACGGTTGCTCCATCACAAAATAAAGCCTTGAACAGTATAAGTAGTTCAAATGCACAAAATGGAAAGCAAGCAGGTTTTATGCAAAACTCTTTAGACTCTTGGACTCAAGATGAGTGGACACCAAAGGTAGAAGCAAATCCTGAAATTCAGAAGAAGTATATGAAGGTAGATGAAAACGCAGCCCCTATTAAGTCTGAGAAAAGTGATAAAAAAGAAGTTGTATATAAAGAGAGAGAAGATAAAGCTTTTACACTTCAAGAGTTAGTAGATAAAACTGGTGCTTATCTAGAGGCAACACCATCAAAAGATGAAAGTAAATCTAATGTAAAACATATGCAGAGTCTACCGGTTATAGGAAAGTAAGTGTCACACTATATGCTCTTACACTTTAAGAGGTAAGAGCTATTATTTAATGGTGAGAATGTCTTGTGTTATGTTTATATAGCTGATAAGTAGCGACTACTAAAACCAATACTGAAAAACTAAGTATTATATCTTGACCTGTCATCTTTTATCCTTTTCTAATATTATTCCAATTATCATTAAATACAATGATATTGTTGTTATTGTTAAGACCTTTAAACTTATATCTTCATTTACAATGGAAAATGTTCCATTTACAAAGAGTCCTAAGCCTATATTTTTTATCAATTCACCCATAACACAATTATAACATACTTTAATTTACAGATAGTTCCTGCGCATACTCTATCATAGTACAAAAGTGTTCTGCATAGAGTGCAGCACTTCCTACTAAGATACCATCTACATTTGGCACGGCTAAAACTTCTTTAGCGTTTGTAACTTTGACACTTCCACCATATAGAAGAGGAGCTTTTGACTTTGTTTTTAGCTCTAAGTGAATCTCTGAGATATCTTCAAGAGTCGGAGTAAGTCCAGTTCCTATAGCCCAAACTGGTTCATAAGCGATGATAAGGTTTTCATACTCTGTATCTATACCCTCATACTGAGAAGAGATGTACTCCATCATCTTCTCTTTACCAGCCTCTCTTTTTTCAAGTGGTTCGCCTATACAATAGACTATTTTAAAACCAAGCTCTTTATAGTAGTTGAACTTAGTAACTAGCTCTTGCTGCGTTTCACCTAAGATATGTCTGCGTTCACTATGCCCGATAAGAATAGTCTTGATACCAAACTCTTCTAAATGCTCAAGCCCTATCTCACCAGTAAATGCACCATTTTTTGTTGCATAAGCGTTTTGTGCTCCTACTATTACTTCAGAATCATAAGAGTCAAGAGATGTCATTGCAGGAAACACTATCACTTCTTGAGAGATATTGTGCTTATCCATATAAGTGTTGAGTTCATTTATATATTTGTCTGTATCTTTTCTTGTTAGATTAGTTTTTAGATTTGCTGCTATTATCATAATTTAAGACCTTTAATCATTTGTTATGTTTAAAATTTCACGTGTTGACTTCTTTATAAGTGGTAACCGTTCTTGTATAACATCCTCAACGATGTATAAGTCCACACCTTCATAATCGTGAGCGATAAAGTTTCTCAACTCATAACTACCTTTGATATCTTGCTTTTCAAAATGTGATAGAAGTTCAAGTTCACCATTATGAAGCAGTTTATCGAACTGTTCAGCGATTGAAGTAAGATGCATCAAAATTGATGCTCTTGCATTTTGTTCATCTTCTAATGCTTCTGTAAGAGAGTTTTTTTCTTTGACAATGGCTTCTATAAAAATTATCTTTTTTTGAATAACTTTTACTCTCTCAAGTGCTTTTATACTAAACATAAATCAAATCTTTTTTTATACTTTGTTTCATACTTGAGTCACTATCTAAATCAAATATATCACTATTTCGATGAAATTTCTCTCTTAAAAGATTTTTTATCTTTGTCATCTCATCGAAGTACTCGTAAGCGGTTCGTGATACTAGATAGTTTTTTTCTTTTTGAATTGCTATATCTATATCACTATAGACAGTTGCTTCTTCTCGTGCAAAACTGCCAAACAGGGCTACTTTAGAGATACCATCACATTTTAACTCATCTTTTATCTCTTTTAAGTAGTTTAATATGCTTACCCTATCTGCTCGCACTTTTACTCCTTTATGATTAGAGGTGCTACACCTGGAAGGATTTTGCCTTCTAGTAGTTCTAGTGAAGCTCCTCCACCTGTTGAGATGAAGCTTATCTCTTCATCAACACCTATACGTTGAACTAGGTCAGCAGTGTCTCCACCACCTACTACAGTTGTCGCATAAGAGTCTGCTACGAAGTGTGCTATCTTTGAGCTACCACGAGCAAATTTTTCCATCTCATAAACGCCCATCGGTCCATTCCATAGAACAGTTTGAACATCATTAAGACCTTCACGATAGAGTCTTACAGTTGCAGGACCGATGTCAAGACCCATCCAGTTGTCTGGAATCTCTTGAGAAGTAACTATTTTACTTACTGCATCTGGTGCAAATTTCTCAGCTGCGATAACATCTACTGGTAGGTAGAACTTCACACCAAGTTTTTTTGCTTCATCCATCACATGTTGTGCATCATCAAGTAAATCATCTTCAACAAGAGAAGCACCGATGTTGTAACCCATCTGCTTTAAAAATGTAAATGCCATTCCACCACCGATGAAAATTTTATCTACTTTTGGAAGAAGGTTTGTAAGCGCTTCTAGTTTTCCAGAAACCTTACTACCACCAACGATGGCAGCAAAAGGACGTACTGGATTGTTGATAAGCTTCGCAAAAAAGTTTATCTCGCGTTCTAGTAAAAATCCTGCTGCCTTATGCTTGTCATCAAAAAACTTTGTGATACCTTCTACAGAAGAGTGAGCACGGTGGCTTACACCAAAGGCATCATTTACATAGAAGTCAGCCATAGAAGCTAGACTTTTTGAAAGTTCTTCATCATTTTGAGTTTCACCTGCCTCATAACGAATGTTTTCAAGGAGTAAAACTTCATGACGAGGTAAGTCAGCTGCTAGTTTCATAGTAGCATCATCTATAACACCCGGTGCAAGTTCAACATGGCGCTTTAAAAGTTGCTGGAGACGACGAGCTACTGGAGCTAGTGTATACTTCTCGTTTACTTCGCCCTTTGGACGACCTAAGTGAGATGCTAAGATAACAGAACAGTCTTGATCTAAACAGTAGTTTATAGTTGCAACAGCAGAGCGAATACGTCTATCATCAGAGATGTTTCCAAACTCATCCATAGGCACATTAAAATCACATCTGATAAATACTTTTTGGTTAGCTAAATCTAAACCTTTTAAGTGTAATAATTCCAATCTACAATCCTACTTTGAAATGTGTAGAGCCATATCTACTAAACGCATTGAGTAACCCCACTCGTTATCGTACCAAGCCATAATCTTAACCATATCTCCACCGATAACTTGAGTCAAGTCTTCTGCAACGATAGAACTATATGTTGAACCTACGAAGTCTTGAGAAACTCTCATCTCTTTATCCATAAGTAAAAGACCTTTAAGCGAACCATTTGCTGCCTCGTTAAACACCTTAGTTACTTCTTCTTTTGTAGTGCTGCGTTTTACTACAACATTTAAGTCGACCATAGAAACATCTGGTGTTGGAACACGTACAGACTGACCATGAAGACGACCTTTAAGTTGTGGCATAACAAGAGAGATAGCTTTTGCTGCACCCGTTGTTGTAGGTATCATGTTGATAGCACCCGCACGTGCTCTGCGTTTATCTTTTGTGTGTTTTACATCTAAGATATTTTGATCATTTGTGTATGAGTGAATAGTTGTCATAAGACCTTTTTCAATTCCAAAAGCATCATCAAGAACTTTTGCTACTGGACCTAAACAGTTTGTAGTACAAGAAGCATTTGAAACTATTTTTTGTCCTGCATATAACTCTTCATTTACACCCATAACAAATGTTTCAGTTGCAGTGTCTTTTGAAGGAGCTGAGAAAAGAACCTTTTCAACACCGTTGTCGATATGAACTTGTGCAGACTCTTGTGTAAGAAACACGCCAGTACACTCTAAAACCATATCAGCACCACAATCAGCGAACTTAAGGTTTTTTGGATCACGATCAGAAAAAACTCTTATCTTATGTCCATCTATGCTAATGTTTTCATCATCAAGTTGCTCTACTTCACTCTTAAAAGTTCCATGAACAGAATCATTTTTGAGAAGATAAAGCATCATATCCATACTTGCCATATCGTTGATAGCAACTATCTCTACATCACTTCTAGTTGCAGCTATACGAGCAACACAACGACCAATTCTACCAAATCCATTAATTGCTATTTTAAGTGCCATTATTTATCCTAATAATTTTTAATTCGGTTATTTTATCCAAACTTAGTTATAATTCGCTTTAAATGAAACAAGTAGCACTTTATGGAGGAAGTTTTGATCCTCCGCACATCGGTCATCAAGCGATTATAGAAGCTTTAAAAAAATTAAATTTTTTAGATGAAATAATTGTAATGCCCACCTTTTTAAATCCTTTTAAGGACAACTCATTTACATCGGCACCTCTGCGTTTACGATGGTTAAGAGAGATGTTTTTAGAAGATATAAAAGTCCAAGTGAGTGCTTACGAGAGTGATGCAGGGAGAAAAGTACCTGCAATTGAGAGTGTTAAACACCTTTTAGAGACTTATGATAAAGTCTATCTTGTTGTAGGGGCTGACAATCTAGCCACACTTCATAAGTGGTACAAGTATGATGAGCTCAAAGATTTAGTGACATTTATCATTGCATCAAGAGATGGTATAGAAGTCCCTGATAAGTTTTTAACACTAGAAATAAATGAAGAGATTTCATCTTCAAGTTTGCGAAAAAAAATAAAACAAGATAAACTTCCAAAAAAAGTTTCTCAAGATATACTAAAGGAATATAATGAACGATAGAATAGAAAAAATAACAAAAGTTCTCGATATGAATAAGGCTGAGGCCATAGAAGTTTTTGACTTACGTGAGAAAAACTACTTTGTAGACTACGCGATAATAGCTTCTTCACTTGGACCAAGACATACTACGGCTCTTCTTGACCACCTTAAAAATGGACTTAAACCAGCAGAGAACTTTAACAATGTTGATGAGAGTGGTGACTGGGTTGTAATCGACTTAGGAGATGTTCTTATCCACATTATGACTACAGAGTACAGAACTAAGTACGATATGGAAACTTTCTTAAGTGAACTTGGAACTACTGTTTCTTAAGTGCCTTAGCTGCGTTTAAATTTTCTTGATTTTGTAAAATATCCCTGAAGTTATAAATAGCTTCAACATATTTTACAGGCTCTTCCCCTCTTGCATAACCATACTTTAAACTTCTATAGTACTTTTTCTGAGAGAGTAGTGGAAGGACTTTTTTCATGTCACTCCACTCATTTTCATTAAGACCTATCTTTTTTGCAAGACCTTGAGCATCTCTTATATGCCCCATCCCAACATTATATGCAGCTAACGCGAACTTGAGACGGTTATCCCCTTTTATATCTTCACCTACGAACTTTAACATCTGGTTTATATGCCTCGTTCCACCGACAATACTCTCTTTAGGGTTAACTCTATTTTTCACCCCTAAAAGTTTAGCCGTATGTTTTGTGAGCATCATAAGTCCACGAACACCTGTAAAACTCTTGGCATTAGGATTCCAATGTGACTCTTGGTATGAGATGGCAGCTAAAAGTCTCCATGGTATAGAGTACTTTTCTCCAGCATCTTTAAAATACTTTTCGTATTTAGGCAGTCTTGTTTTCATTCTCTTATAAAACATCTTTGTATTGTAGTAATCAAAAAAGAGAACATTACTATAGTAGTGGTCTTTGAGCTGTATCATCTTGCCTTGTTGCTGGTACTCATTGAGCCAAGCATACATATCTATCTCTAACTCTTTTGAGCCTTCGGCTAAGACCCAAGCTAGTTGCTCTCTACCACTCACAGTAAAAGCGAGGGCAATTTCTGGAAAATATCTTAGGTTCAGGGCATAAATATTTGAAGAGGCTATAGTACAGTCAATAGAATGTTCTGATACTTTTTGAAGTAGCTCTTCTGTAGAGTACTCAGAGCTAAGAGTCGCATTTATATCATATCCATCATCTTGTAGTATTTTGATTGTTTCACTATAACTAGTGTCTTCTCCAACCATTATTTTCAAACCTGCTAAATCTTCAACAGCACGAGGGAACTTAGAACTTCTCAACATACTACGGTTACATATCACTTGTTCTTGTACTTCAAAATATGATGGTCCAAAATTAAACCGTTTTTTACGTGAGGGAGTTTTGACTAAAGAAGCCGAGGTAATATCAATAGTAGGGTTTTTACTTAAAAGGATAGCTTCTTTAACAGTATGGACTGCGTTTATCTTCAACGCAACACCGAGGTGATCGGCATAGGCTTTTAGTAAGTCATACTCAAAGCCTTGAGGCTCTTCTGCTCCAATATAGTAAGTAGATGGTGCATTTAAAAGAACTACATTTAACACTTTGTTTTTCTTAATAGTATCTAATGTTGAAATTTGTTTGATTCGTTTTCCGGGTTCATAAGCACTATGACTAAACCAGCCAAAAAGAAAGAAAGACAATGCAAAAAAAGTTGCAAGATATGCAGAAAAATACTTATTCATTAGCTTAGTTTATCCAAGATAATCTTAGGCAAAAATAAATCTATTAACCCCATTTTCGTATTCATGTGCTAAAACTTCCCCATGGGCTTTAAGAATCGAGTCTACAAGATAGAGTCCTAGTCCAAAGCTATTTTTTGATGGATTGTCTTGAGTAAAAGGTTCTATGTAGTATTGTAGAGGGTTTGAAAGACACTCACCCTTACTCTCAAAACATAACTCTTTATTTATGATCTTTATCTTTATATGTGCATCTGTTGAGTACTTCATCGCATTATCAATCATATTTTTTATTGCAGTAGTGTAGAGTCTATAGTTTGCATGTATTTTCGCTTCACACAAGATGTCTACACTTACACTTTGACTCTCAACCATAGCCATATCGATTGCCCCATCGATAAGGTCTACAAGTCTGTACTCTTTAAAGTCTCGTTTATCGTCAAGGCTTGTTACCTCTTCGATAAGTGCAAACTCTGTTACAAGATTTTCGAGTCGTGTAAAGATTGAAGAGAATCTTGTTCTTTGTTTTTGAGTATCTAACATCTGTGTTGCAATCGTTCCCTTAGCTATGGGAGTTTTGAGTTCGTGCATAAGATTTCGCAAAAAGAGTGTTCTAGACTCTAAGATAGTATTTATCTTCTCTCTAGTTCTCTCTATCTCGTTGGCTACAAGACCTATCTCATCACAAGAAGATGTTTTAAAAGAGATATCCATGTTACCATCTCCAAAAAGAGCTATCTTTTTTCTCAGCCTGATTAGAGGACGGAGCTTTTGAAGAACTAGAACAAAAGAAAAACTTATAATGGCAAAAATTGTGGTGTAAGCATAAAGTAGATTAATAGAACTATATGGTTGCAACTCTTCATCTCTGATAAGAATCTCACCCTTTGGCCCTTCCATATGAAAATAGATCACTTTTCTATACTCTAGCATAGTGGCTCTAAGTTTTGTGACGGTCTCTTGTCTAAAAAGTCCTCTTTCATTAATCATTAAAGAGGAGGAGAGTTTTTTAAAACCCTCACGTTTGAGTAGAGTTGATTTTGTAAGTATGTCTGAGTAATCGTTTTTATCTTTGATAATATCTAGTTTATAGATGGCAAGATTTGCCTCAAGCATAATCTCAGAAGTTCTGCGTTGTTGATGTTCTCTATATATCTGAGTTATTACGGAGTATTTTGTGAAGATATGGTCTATGTACTGCTGTTTGTTGAGTTTATAAAACTCCCAAAAAATCGCACTAATACTTGTCAGAGAGACAGCTAGTGCGAAAAGAACAGTGATTAGAACTGCGTGTTTTTTCATTACTTGAGGAGTTTGTATCCAACACCACGAACAGACTCTATAAGAGTTTTATCGCCAAGTTTATTTCGTATACGTCCGACCATAACATCTATACTCTTGTTTGAAGAGTCTTCGTTAATTGCGTTTACATTATGAATAAGGTCCTCACGAGAAACAACTAGTCCCTGCTTACTTATCATATATGAGAGTATGCCAAACTCTGCGTTTGTAAGGTCAATGTTTCTTCCCTTATATGTGATTATCATAGTCTCTTTGTCACATTTAAAGTCTGACTTTGATTCTGCTTTTTGTTCACTTTTCGCTTCATAACGACGAAGAACAGAGTGGATTCTAGCCTCAAGTTCTCTTGGGTCATATGGCTTTGGAAGGTAGTCATCTGCACCAAGCTCTAGAGCTTTTATCTTATCTGTCACATCACTTCTAGCACTAGAGATGATGATAGGAACATCTTGACGTTCACGTATTGCTTCACAGACTTCAAGTCCATCCATTCCAGGAAGAGTTAAGTCCAAAATAACCAAGTCAAAGGGCTTTAGTTTTAATATACTTACAGCTTTAAAAGGGTCGTCTTCTGTTACAACCTCAAACTCGAACTGCTCAAGATACTCTGTGAGTATCTCTGCTAGTTCTAAGTCGTCTTCTATCATTAATATTTTTGTCATATTGTATTTTAGCACCCTTAATAAATATTTTGGTAAACACGCACATTAAACTCATCACGAGAAAACTGTTTTATGAGTGAATCATTTGCACCTGCGTTGAGAAGAGAGCTTGTAGTGAAAAGATTTGATTCTTCTACAAGAGCCAAAATTTTCAACTTTGAAGAGTCTCTCATAACTCGCACATCTTGAATAAGACTCAGAGCATCAAGCCCTTTTGCATCTACAATCAAAAGAGAAGTCTCTGGGTGTAGATTGATTTTTTCTTCTGCATCTTCTTTAGAGTTTACATAAATGACTTTAAAATTATGGAGATTTAGATTTTGTTTGAGGTATGCCGAATATATATTTGACTTGCTCACAACTATAACAGTAAGTGTTTTGTTGTTCTTAAGTTGAAGAAGTTTTTCTATCACACTTGTGATGTTATTATACTTCTGTTTGAGTATGTAGTCGACTATTTTTGCGCCCTCAAAACTTTCAAAGAAATCTTCGTTAATCTCTTTAGTAAAAACTAAGGGAGCGATGTTGTGTTTGTTAAGAAGTGCTATTATCTCTCCGTTTGGAGCGTCACTTAGTAGTCTTTCAACTACTGCAAACTCATAACGGTACTTAGAAAGAAGTACTTTAGCTTCCTCGTACTTCCCCACCAAATCGTACTGAAAATCGGTATGCTCATCAAGGAGTTTTTTAAAAATTCCCCTCATTATTATGCTATCTTCAACTATCAAAAGCTTTGACATCAAGTGAACCTTATATCTTAAATTATTCTATTCCTATTATACCCTAAACAATCATCAATGTAATGTTATATGCTAGAAATGCCATGATGTAAGCAACGATAGAAGTAAATGCAAAGAGGTAAAAGAAATACCTTATACCTCCAGCCTCACGAGTAAAGACAATAGAAGCTGCTAAACAAGGAAGATAAATCATAATAACCACGATAAACGCGATAGCTGAAGCCAGAGATATATGCTGACTTATTGCACCCATAAGAGAGTTGTTTTCTTCGTCAACATCAGAACCTAAAGAGTAAAGAACTCCAAGAGTAGAAACTACAACCTCTTTAGCTGCAAGTCCTGTTTGAAGGGCAACACTCATCTTCCAGTCAAAACCAAGAGGTGCAAATACAGGCTCAGAAAATTTCCCTATAGTTCCTAAATAACTCTGTTCTAAAAGTGCTTCTGCAAGATGGTTCTCTTGTTCAAACTTTAGCTTTGGAGTAGCTGCGTTTTCAATCTTAGTCGCATACGACTCTTCTAAGGCTAGATTATGTGGGTAGTTACTTAAAAACCAGATAAGCATTGAAGCTGCGGCTATAAAAGTACCCGCTTTTTTAAGATACATCATCGTCTTTGTAAGAACTGTATGGTAAATAAGTTTTAAAGATGGAAGTCTATACTTAGGCATCTCCATAACAAATGGCTCATCAGCACCTTTAAACGCAGTCATTTTAAGTACCTTAGCTGCTATTAGTCCCATCATCGCACCACTTATATAAATAGCAAAAAGAATGTTTCCTGCCATCTCTGGAGAGAAAAATGCCCCTGCAAAAAGAACATAAACAGGAAGTCTCGCACCACAAGACATAAAGCCTATGATGAAAAGAGTGAGCAGTCTATCACGGTCATTTTTAAGAATACGAGCTGACATATAAGCAGGTATAGAACAACCAAAACCAGTTACAAGAGGAATAAAGCTCTGCCCATGGAGTCCAAACTTATGAAAGAAACCATCAAGTAAAAATGCGACTCTTGACATATAACCTGTACTCTCTAATAGAGCTATCCCTATAAATAGAATGATGATATTTGGTACAAAAAGTATAACTGCACCAACACCAGCAATGATACCATCGACTATAAGAGAACGCAGGTCATCATGCGAAATAGTTGCACCGATAGTATCACCTAACCAGCCAAAGAACATATCTATATAGTCCATAGGAATAGCACCTATTTCAAAAGTTAACTGAAAAAGTCCCCACATAAAGAAAAGAAAAATTGGAATCCCTAAAATAGGGTGTATTAAGATAGAATCTATACGTTCTGTAATAGTTTTTTTCTCTTCAACTTGCTTGTTTTTTACAACCTCTGCACAGATACCACGGTTAAACGCAGCATACTCTTCTGCAAAAGCTTCTTTTATATCATTACAGTTATGATGAAGTTCTATATGCTGTGAAGCATCTATCAAGATTGGTTGTAGTTCAGTCCAGATAGGATTATCATGTAGCTGCGTGTATGTTTTTTTATTGTTTTTAAGTAGGTTAATTGCGATGTTTCTATAAGAATTTTTTGCCTGATACTTATGTTTTGATAGGTATGAAGTTATTCTTAATATCTCTTCTTCTACGGCTTCAGAAAAGACAAGTTTTGGTGCTATTTTTTCACCTGAGTGAGTTGAAGCTACTAATTCTATAAGCTCATCAATTCCAAACTTTGTAGCTGCTGAGACTTTAACACAAGGGACACCCAGAAGTTCTGACATATACTCAGCACTTATTTCGAGTCCCTCTTTATCTGCTTCATCACTCATGTTTAATGCTAAAACCACTTTTTTACTCATAGTAAGTAGCTCTGCTGTGAGTTGCAAGTTTTTCTCTAAGTTTGTTGAATCTACAACATTTATGATGATGTCATACTCTTCAGCACAGAGGTAGTCATGAGTCACTCTCTCTTCTATTGTGTAGTCAGTAAAGGCATAAGTACCAGGTAAATCAACAACAGTAAAGTGATAATCTTTATAGTCAAAAAGAACTTCTGTTTTATCTACAGTTACTCCTGAGAAATTTCCAACATGGAGGTGTGCATTGGATACTGAGTTTATCAGCATACTTTTACCAACATTTGGTTGTCCAACAAGTGCTACCTTGATATGATTAGCTATTATGGGACAGGCTTTTACATCTTGATTCATACTTTTTCAACCTCTATAAGTTCTGCTTCCTCAGCTCTAAGAGCTAAGCGCATTTTTCCTATTTTTATCTCTATCGTACTTTTTCTTGGAGCATGTTCAAGTACTTCAACTACAGTCTCTTTCATAATTCCAAAAGATATAAGTCTCTGTTTTAAGTCAGAGACTGCGTTTAACTTTACTATTTTGACCTTACAGCCTTTTTCACACTCTAATAAATTTTTCATATTTTCTAAAAGTTATAAGATGCAAATAGTCTAAAGTTATGGCCATTAGTATCATTTAAAAAATCAGCAGCAGTTGCATCTTCTTTGTTATCATCAATTGTATAAATCGCAGCAAGAACTACATTGTCATTTGGAGTATACTCAACACCAAAGTCTTGTTCTACTACATGTTTTTTAACTTCAAGTGTATCTTTATCAGCAGAGAAGTCACCATAAGCATAGAGAAGGTTAAAGTCTGCGATAGAGTAAGAAAGACCAAGTACATAAGCTTGAGAATCATTGTTCTTAGTCATATTGTCTAGAATCATATTATCCATACTTGTAAAGAGTGTTCCACCACCAAAACCTGAGAAACTCTGAGTTCCATTTTTTGATGTTGCCTTATTGTAAGCTGCGTTTATTCCTATATCAAATGCTACAAACTCAGCCATCACACCGTAAATACTTGCATCTACACCACTGTTGTCAATCTCTGACTCATCAAGATACTGGACTCCAAAGTGCAGTGCCATATCATCGTTCAAATCAAAGTTAGTATATGCATCAAGATAAACAGCATTTACAGCATTTACTGATTCTGTTACATTGTAGTACCAGAGGTTAGCTTCTAAGATATCTGTAGCATAAGTTACAGCACCAACATAAGTACCATTTTCACCTGTTTTACTCCAGCCATCATCAAGACCAGCATCTCCTCCTTGCCATTCATACACAGCCCCACCGATTAGTGTGAAGTCTCCTAATGCTAGTGAAGCGATATATGCCTCAAATGTATTTGGAATCATTCTACAATCATCACTATCAGCTAGTGGTGTATCTAGTACTTGACGACCTGCACGAAAGTTGAAGTCTTGGTATGCATAGTTTAAGTAAGCTTCGCTCATCTCTGTGTAGTGACTTGAAGATGATGAAAGATTGTCGTTAAAGTAAGTATCTCTACCTGTTATCATATCAAGGTTATGTGTTGTGCTAAATGCTACCCCAGCATTAAAGCCATTAAACTCAGCTAGTTCATACTTTAGCTGTCCACCTAAGGCTGTTGCATACGTGTTGTCTGCGTTTTCATTATAGTACTCACTATACATAGTACGTATCTGACCAGTAACTTTTCCATCTTCAAACATATGTCTAAAGTTGTCTACCACTGAAACTTCTTTCTCTGGTATATTTCCAACAGTTTGGATTGCTTTTTGAACAGATGGGATTCTGTCTCTATCTTCTGTTTTAACTTCTTCTTGAGCTGCGTTTAATGTGCTTAGACTTAATGATGCCACTAAACTTATTTTTATTATTTTTTTGAACAACTTAATTTCCTTAAAATCAATTTATACATAATGATATCTATTATCAACTTATAATTTACTTAAGCATAATGATAAATATTATCATTTTCAATTAAATAAATTATTCTCTCTATTAAATACTTTTTGCTATAATTCCAGCTTAGAAATAAACAAGGAAATATATGAAATTTTTATGGACACCCTCTTCTCACTTTAACCTAGCAAACCTATTTACCTTTGTAAATATCACAGCCGGATTAGCAGCTACTTACTTCATAACTCAAAACAACTTCATACTAGCGATTATTTTAGCTTGGATTGGTGGTGCGTTTGATATATTTGATGGAAAAATTGCAAGAAAATATAACTTGTCAAACGAATTTGGAGTTCAACTTGACAGTTTTGCTGACTTTTTAAGTTTTGTTCTTGTGCCTGTATTTTTAATCTTTCAAGCATCGTATGCTACAGAGCTTAGTGGTGCTTGGCTGATTTTAGCTGGATTTGTGAGTATCTATTATGTTATCTCAGGGCTTCGTCGTCTTATCCACTTCAACCTTCATGCTGATGCCGGAGAAGTTGATAAGTACTTTACAGGAGTTCCAACTCCTCTTGGTGCCATCATACTGTGGCTAGTCTATCTTGGAAATGCCTATGCACTTATACCTGCGTTTGGAGTTATAGGCTGTATGCTTCTTATAGGATGGAGTTTAAACTCTACTATCAAAGTTAAACACCTCTAAGATACTTCTCCATCATCTCTCGTAAAAGCTTAGAGTTTATAGGCTTAGAGAGATAGTCATCCATCCCAGCGATTAAACACTTCTCTTTGTCTCCCTGCATTGCATTTGCTGTCATCGCTACTATTGGGATGGCTGCGTTTTCTTCTCCTAAGTCTCCACTTTTTATCACACCAGTTGCTTCATACCCATCCATTTCGGGCATCTGACAATCCATAAGTATAACTGTATAAGGTGGCTGTGCGTTTTTAACAGCCTCAATTGCTTCAAGACCATTGTTCGCTACTTCAGCTTCTAAGTTCATTCCATCGAGTATGCCGTTTGCGACAAGTTGGTTTGTTATGTTATCTTCTACTAGAAGTATACGTGTCTTCTCTGGCCAGACAACAAGCTCTTCATCTAGAGGTAAGTTAGGTGCCTTATCTTCTAAGAGTGAGACAAAATTCTCAGAGAGAACATTGAGTGCATTAAATATATCACTCGTTGTTGCTGGTTTTGGGAAGTGTGCATCGAAGCCTTCTTTAGCATATACATTGATGTCTCCCCTCTCTTTTATAGTTGACATTACAACAAGTTTTATGTGAGAGAACTGATTATCTGCTTTTACCTTTTGAGCAAACTCTTTTTCATCTCTATCTATAAACACAATATCTATAGAGTCATCAAGTAGCTTGAGTGCCTCCTCTGCGTTTGGAGCATAAGAGACGAGCATTCCCCAGTGTTGTAACTGTAAACGCAGTGCATCTGCGGAGAGTTTACTTGCATCTACAATAAGAGCTTTTTTTCCACCTATGTCAATATTTGGAATTATTAGAGAAGAGTTTGGTGTAAGTTTAACTCCTACATCTATGCTAAATAGACTCCCCTTTCCTAACTCACTCTCCACTTTCACTGTTCCATTCATAAGCTCACAAAGAAGTTTTACAATACTTAAACCGAGTCCAGTTCCACCAAACTTTCTCGTAGTAGAAGCATCAACTTGAGAGAATGAGTCAAAGAGTGTTTCTAGTTTATGTTCTGGTATTCCAATACCTGTGTCACTCACACTTATCTGAAGTCTAGCATTGTCTCCATCTTCTTCGATAAGAGCTACTTTAATAAAGATATGCCCCTCTTGTGTAAACTTGATAGAGTTTCCAACCAGATTAGTCAAAATCTGGCGAATACGATTTCCATCTGCATAAATCATACTCTGCTCAACACCTGTTTCATCCAAGACAAACTCAAGACCCTTCTCTTGTGCTTTAAGTGCTAGTGCTTCGGAGAAGTCTCCTAACTCTTGACGTATATTAAAATCATGATAATCTAACTTTAATTTACCAGCTTCTACTTTTGAGAGGTCTAAAATGTCATTTATCAGACCTAAGAGTGCATTTGCACTACTCTGAGCAAGATAAGCTTGATGACGTTGTCCCTCATTTAGCTCTGTTTTGAGTAGGAGTTCTAACATTCCGATAACACCATTCATAGGAGTACGTATCTCATGAGACATACTTGCAAAAAACTCTGATTTTGCTTTGACACTCTCTTCTGCTATCTCTTTTGCTTCTATAAGTTCATAGTACTGTTTCTCTATCTTTCGTGTTTTTTTCTTAAGAGAATCTATCATCACATTAAAAGCACTTCCAAGTTCCCCAATCTCATTACTTGAACGGGCTTCTACGACAACATCTTCTTCTCCATAGGTAAACCTTTTAGTAGAGTCACTCAACTCACGAATAGGCCTCGTTATATAACGAGAAACAAAAAACGAAACTATCAAAACAATAATTGCCATGAAGACAAAAAATATAATTGCCTGACGGACAACACTATCCGTCATTGCATCTATACTACTCTTTGTTACCTCACTCATAAGAACCCAGTTAACATCTAAGACCTGTATGTTCTGATGGATTCCAACAACATAATCACCTTGCGGGCCAACATAGGTTAAAAGTTCTTCTTTTTCTTCTTCTACTCCATTTTTATGTAGCTTACGGTCACTTTGCCAACGAGTAAACTGTTTAGTACGAACTTCAATGTTAAGAACCTCATCTTCTCTCTCTATTTTAGAACGTAGTTTTGCATCTGCCCCAACCAAATAGTGTCTAAAGTGTTTCTTTGTTGTACTATCAGCAGAAAATATATTATAAATTTTATTGAGTTTTAACTGAACTGCGAAAACACCTATCTTTTCGCCTTCATCATTTATAATTGGTGCTGTTAAAAAACTAGCGATTACATCATTTGATGGCGTGTAATGCTCCAAATCAGAGTAATGAATCTTTCCGTCAGCTAAACTCTTTTTCACAGTCTGTGCAAATCTAGAATTTAAATTTACTCCAGTAAAAAGATTCGTTCCCAAGTCACTCTCTTTTGCAACGGTATAGAGAATATTTCCCTGGGTATCTATCAAAAACATATCATAGATATAACCATATTCTCTCACGATAAGGAGTAAGTCTGACTCCTGCTCTTCAACAGTTTTGATGTACTCATAAGAGTTTACAAACTTATCTAAGCTAGTGCCACTCGTTTTAAACTTTGCATTTAAACTACTTAAAAACTCTATCTGCATCTCAGATTGTGACCAGTTTGAAATATCTGTTTTTCTATAGTAAAACCAGTTGTCTATAAACTTACTCTCCAGCATAGAAGTCTGAGTAAGATCATGAAAAATTGCCTCTTTTAAGATTTTTATATTATTTTTATTGTTTTCATATGTCAAAATCAAAATAGGAACTAAGGAGAGAACTCCAAACCAAAAAAGTAGGGTGAAACTGAGAGATTTATACCACTTCATCTACTGCTCAAAACTTTCATCAGCAAAGGCTGATATATCTATTTTATGTTTTATGATGCCACCTTCTAGGGCATAATCCATAATCTGCTTTAAGCCCTCTTTATCAATGTTAAGATACTTATAGTTTATAACGTTTAGTTCCAAATCTAGCGATGCGATGATAGCCTCTTTTGTATGAAGAGGAATATGTTTACGAACAATTTTAACTATTTTTTCCAAAGATTCTCCACCCTCAAGGCGTGCTTTTTCAATATCGTCTCCAGCCTTGTGAATATAGTAATTCACTTCATTAATAGCCTTTTTTTTACTCTTAATCGCATCATCAGTTGCGATAACTATACACTCTACATGACCATGCTCGTGTGGCATAACATCTTTAGAGTACCAAGCTATCTTTCCATATCCTTGTGTTTCAACAACATCAGCCCAAGGAAGTGACTGTTCAAACGCAGCAGGAGTAGCACGTGCATTGTTTTTTTTGATAAATGCAGGAGCCTTAGGTGGGGCTATACCTATACCTATAACATCAGCATTTTCATAATTATTAAAAGTGATACTTACTCCATGCTCTTTAAGATAACGGTATAAGATAACGGAGTGTGTTGAGAGAAGATGTGGCATCGCTATCTGTGTAGGTTTTTTGTTCTCTTTAGAGAGTTCACTAAGTGCCTCAGCAACTTTACCATCAGGTTTGCGCTCTTTTCTGAGGGCAGGAAGATTTACTTTTGCATTTATTATTTCATTGATTGCGAGGGCATTTCCATCTCTATGTATCAGACCTATCCATCTAAAATGTGGATTTTCATAGAACATATCCATAGCTAGAGGACTCATAACATAAGCCATGTCTACCGTACCAGAGTTAAAGTAAGCACGAAGAAGATTCCAGCTTTTCATCTGTGTGATTTTAAAGTCAGCATACTTCATTTCACTTCTATATCTTTCATAAGCGACTAATGCTGCATAGTGATCAGCTAGAGGTATATAGAGTGCGTGTACACTCTGTTTTGTTTGTACTGCTTGAAGTTCGACACCAACACTCAGAAGTAAAAATGCTAAAAGTATCTTTCTAAAATAGATAACTATCATTATCTGCCCTTGTCTTAACTTAGATTAATTATAACTACTCTAAGTTAAGATGGATGTTAAAAGCAAAATCTATTTATTGTTAACGCTGTATCTACCACTACCAAGGAGAATGATAAGGAGTGACATTATAAAAAATAGTAGTGGAGACTCCATAGCGAGACCTCCATACTTTGAGAGTGAAAAGCTAAACCCATAGGCTAAATAAATTGCCATAAGCATATTTAAACCCAGAACTGCTGCTGCAACTCTTGCATAGAGACCTAAGATGATAAATATAGGCACAACTAACTCTCCCACATAAACACCATAAGCCATAAACTCAGGAAACACACTTGCATGTAACATAGCTTTTACTCCACCTATACCGTGGATCATCTTATGAATACCGTGAAAAAGTATAAGTACACCTACACTTAAACGCAGCAGTAGTTTTGCTATGTCTGGGTTATGAAACATCTTTATCTCCTATGATTTTAATCTCTCTTTGAGGAAAGGGTATGATTATGTTCTGCGTTTTAAGGGCATTTATAAGCTCTAAGTTCACACTATACTGCGTTTTAAAGAAGCTGTTTGTTGGTGCCCAGTAGCGATAAGCTATATCTATAGAGCTATCATTAAACTTCTCTATTCCTACTATTGGCTCGTTACTTTCACTCAAAGACTCATGATTTCTCAAGAGTGATTTTATCACCTCGATAGCATTTTCACAATCACTATCATAGGCGATACCAACACTTCCCTCCACAACTCTATAAGCAAAAGAGTTTACTAAGACATCCCCTATCATATACTTGTTTGGAATTGTAATCTGCTCTTTATCTTCGTTTATTAGCACTGTATAAGAGAGCCTAATCTCTTCAACCTCTCCATAAACATCGTGAATAGTAATAGTGTCACCTATCTTAAAAGGTTTCGTAGCGACAAGAACAACTCCTGCGGCGAAGTTTGACACAGTCCCTTGAAGTGCTAAACCAGCAGTCAAAGATACTGCACCAAGAGCTGCTATAAAAGGTGCTATAGAGATTCCAAGCTTTCCTACTGCGATGATTGCCATCATAATAATTATTAAAAATCGTACAAAATTAGCGACAAACTGACTGAGTGTCTGATCAAAGTTTCTTTTGATAAGGATATTGAGTAAAAATTTATGCACATATCTTGAAACTATAAGTCCAATGATAAATATAATAACAGCACCCACAATCTGCATAGAGTAGTTTACGAAAAACGAAACTATCATATCGTAGTACTTGCTCACCTCTTGTAAATCTTCTTGCATTATTTCCCCTTTTGTTCTCTAAACTTACACGAACCAACTCCAAGTTCTTTACCAGACTTCACTGCCTCTTTTATATAGAGTAGTGTTCCCTTAGCATCAGCCTCACCAAACTCTTCGGTGATTATCTTGAGGAGGTCTTGTTCTGTAGTGTTTGTCCATATCTTTTCATAATTGTATCTTGTTTGTAAATTCATAGTAGAATAGTATCTAAAATACTTATAGGAGCTCTTAATAATGATAAAAGATATGCTAAAAAACTTCACAATTCTTTATGTAGAAGATGAAGAGATGGTTCGTAAAAACGCAGTCGAATATCTTAACAGAATTGCCAAAGAAGTACTTCAAGCCAAAGACGGTAAAGAGGCTATAAGTATCTGGAAAGAGCACAAGCCAGACATCATCATTACAGATATAAATATGCCTCGCCTCAACGGTCTTGATATGGCTTCATATATTCGCTCGCATGACAAAGAAGTACAGATTATTGTGGCTACTGCTCACTCTGACAC